>Ga0272449_1001282_pt1 | contig 26549 bp, 20 predicted proteins | sample YNPCB0241_FD_198679 | JGI IMG/M metagenome (GOLD analysis project Ga0272449, IMG submission 198679) | Hot spring sediment microbial communities from Yellowstone National Park, WY, United States - YNP-CB-024-1 | ecosystem: Environmental > Aquatic > Thermal springs > Hot (42-90C) > Sediment... | reverse complement strand
CGGGTACCTTCGCCTTATCCAGGGCCTTCTGACATCTGAGCAGCGCCACGCCACCACCCGGGACTATCCCCTCTTCTACTGCCGCCCTTGTTGCATGCAGGGCGTCCTCTACCCTTGCCTTCTTCTCCTTCATCTCAGCCTCAGTTACCGCACCCACTCTGATCACGGCTACACCGCCGGAGAGCTTCGCCAGTCTCTCCTGGAGCTTCTCTCTGTCGTAGTCGGATGTGGTCTCTTTTATCTGAGCCTTTATCGTCTCTATTCTCCCCTTTATCTCTGAGGTCTTACCGGCTCCCTCAACGATGGTGGTGTTCTCTTTATCCACTATGACCTTCTTTGCCCTTCCAAGGTCCTCAAGTTTCAGTTTCTCGAGCTGTATTCCGAGCTCCTCGGCTATCATCTTGCCACCTGTGAGAATGGCTATATCCTCGAGCATTGCCTTTCTCCTGTCGCCGAAGCCAGGAGCCTTGACGGCACAGCACTGCAGTGTACCTCTCAGCTTGTTTACTACCAGAGTGGCCAGTGCCTCACCCTCTACATCCTCAGCGATGATGAGCAAGGGCTTACCGGACCTTGCCACTGCCTCAAGGATGGGGATCAGGTCCTTCATTGCAGAGAGCTTCTTCTCGTGAATCAGTATGTATGGATCCTCGAGGACTGCCTCCATCTTCTCCGGATTCGTCACGAAGTATGGAGATATGAAGCCCCTGTCGAACTGCATTCCCTCGACATGCTCCAGTACGGTCTCAATACCCTTTGCCTCTTCTACGGTGATGACACCCTCTTTCCCGACCTTGTCCATCGCATCGGCTATGATCTTACCTATAGCCTCATCGCCATTGGCAGAGATGGTACCTACATGGCTTATCTCCTTCTTGTCCCTGCACTCCTTTGCCATCTTAGCGAGCTCTTCTACAACAATCTCCACTCCCTTGTCGATTCCACGTTTAATATCCATAGGATTGTGTCCCGCCGCTACATACTTCAGACCCTCTTTGAAGATGGAGTGGGCAAGGACGGTTGCGGTAGTGGTTCCGTCACCAGCCACATCGCTTGTCTTGCTGGCAACCTCCTTCACCATCTGGGCACCCATATTCTGCCACTTGTTCTCCAGTTCTATCTCCTTTGCAACGGTGACACCATCCTTGGTGACCTGTGGAGACCCGAAGGACTTGTCTATAATCACATTCCTCCCTCTGGGTCCAAGGGTGCTTCTGACGGCCTCTGTCAGAATATTGACACCCTTTAGTAATTCCTGCATTGCATCATCGCCAAAAATAATCATCTTTGCTGACATATCCAATCCTCCTTGTTGTTATTTTTCGATTATTCCCAGAATCTCTGATTCCTGCATAATAAGGTACTCTTTACCATCTACTTTAATCTCGTTGCCTGCGTACTTTGAGAAGAGCACAATGTCCCCCTCTTTCACATCCAATGGGATCAACTTCCCATCCTCAGTCTTCTTCCCGTTACCCACTGCTACCACCTTCCCCTGAATTGGTTTCTCCTTAGCGGTATCAGGGATTATAATACCGCCCTTTGTCTTCTCCTCTTCGGAGAGTCTCTCTACCAGAATTCTGTCATGTAGTGGCTTAATCTTCATCGCTAAAACCTCCTTCTATGGTTTTGATAATTAAGACTCTTATAAAGCCTTACTAACCAAATTAGCGTAGCAAAAGTAATCACTGTATCACAATGTGTCAAGACCCCCACAATACGAGGAAAAAATGAGCCGTCTATTGCGAAAAAACTTTGTGATTTCAAAGAGTTAGATAAAGATACGAATACAATGAGATCCAGAAAGGCAAAAAAATAGGTGGTCACATATTAAAGTATATAGTTCTATCAGATGATGTAAAGGGACAGATACAAATCTACTCAACTAATGAGGCCTGCGCCACCGGCACAGGTTCATTTTTGGAGCAAGAGGAGACTTTACACTAAAGCCCAGAAAAAGGTGGGATAAAATGGCGACGCCCAGAATCGAACTGGGGACGCGCGGATTATGAGACCGCTGCTCTACCGACTGAGCTACGCCGCCATACAGAGATTTGATTTGTTAGAATAAAATTTCTGTATTGTCAAATCTAAAAACCAGTGTGTTATTCGAACTAAAATTGGAGTCCAGTTTTAAGATTTAAATCCTCAAGTAAAGATGAAAAGTGGACTTTCAGATTGTTAAAAAAAGGCACAATATCTTTCAGCCCTGTGTATTCTCCTGAAAATAGAAGAAAAGATAAAATAGAAGGGTCTGTAAGAAATAGTAATAGCCCGGGTGAACTGAACGATTTATCAGTATAATTAGAGCGAGTGTAATTATGGAGAGTTTAAGCCCTTTTAATGGTAAATCCCTCTTCTCCCTTAGAAGTCTGTATGCCGAAAATAAAACACCTATTACAAGAAGAATAATGAACCCATAAGTAACTCCCCTTCCCAGCATAATATCAGTAAAGTACCAGATAGAATGAAATGGGCCAGGGTTACCCTGATACAGGAAAATATCGCGCACTGGATTAGTCCTAAGAGATGGCGGGGCGAGGGAGGACATATAGAACCAGTAACCAAATCCCACAACTGCAAACAATATGGATGAAATCAAGAATCGTCTCCTCTTTTCAGTTTCAAAAAATAGGGCAAATTGAGGGAATAATACAATGGGGTATATCTTCATCAGGGAAGAGCAGACAAAGGCAAGGGATGATATAATAGGTTTTTTCAAGAGATAAATGCCGAATAGAAAAATCGCAGTCTGGGGAAGTTCATTGGCATTGACCGAGAGTATCAGGGAATCGAGAGGGTTCAAGAGGTAGATTAGAGCAGCCACGAGCCCGAACTTCTTGAAAGCTCTAATCAAGATAAAAAGTATGAGTCCTTCATAGAACAATGCACCCGAAAAGGCAGTTGCAACAGAGAGTGGCACATCTGATACAGATGCCCAAGGGGTCAATGCATCTCCCCACAAAAAGTACTTTGTGATGTGAGCCAGTGGAACAAAAGGTAGATATGACAGATATAACATTGGACCATATCGCGCCCCGATAGAGACAACCCCCCAGTAATCCTCGAACATAGAGCTCCCTCGTGCAAATAAGATAGCCCCTACACTGGCTCCCATTCCAGAATCAGTAGGTCTCGAGCCAAAAATGAGAATTGCCCTTACAATGAACGCAACAACTATCAGAATCCAGAAAACTCTTTTGTTTTTATAAACACTATTCTCCGAGAACTCTACCCTATCAAAACCAGCAAGAACGATAACAACAGCAGATATTACACCCATAATATACAATAGGTGTCCTATGAATACACCGCCTACAAAGGGATGATTATTTCTGTAATAGATATTTAACACTGGCATAAGGGTAAAGATGTAAAGCAGTAGATTCTTATACCTTCCCGACCTTATAAAGGGCACAAACAACAAAAAGGAGACGAGTGAGATTATCAATATCGCAGAGAATGTATTGAATACACCGCCATAGTGAATTAAGGGATCGGTCTCCACCTTTCCGATTAGAATACTCTGCATAAAGCTACTTACTCTCGATAAGTCTTAATACCCTCTCTACTATAAGATTTGCAATCAATCTATACCCTTCTTTATTATAATGCATATCCCCCTTCACAAGATGCCTCTGGTCGAGCTCCTCTCTCAGCACCACGAGTGTATCTATCACCTCGAATCCGCTCTCCTTTGCAATGAGCATCGCCTCGGTCTCATACCCTGCTATCTCCTCGGGGTATGGATTCTGATTGTCATACAGAGTTAGAGATGGAATCAATACGAATATCCCCTTTTTCCCGGTATTTTGGATCTCCCTCCCGAGTTGAGCGAGCATACCTTTTGCACATCTGTATCTCAGTGAATCCGCCCTTCGCATCTTGTGAATCATATAAGAAATAGGGGTTATGGGGCTATGAGCCTCAAGCCTGGTGTTGAGTATATCGTAATATGTATATAGAAACTCAACAAGTCTGGATTTAAATATAAAGGATATCTTACTCTCAAGCGGGTAGAAATATTCCTGGCACACAATGTAAGGATTCAAGATGTTGTTGTAGTAATAATACGGCGTAAAATCGTCTATAAAGAAGTTCAGGATTACAAAATCATAATCTCTGTTCTTTACCAGTTTTGTAAATATCACATACTCTTCTATAGTAGATAGTCCCGATATACCATAGTTGTCCACATATACATCTGATCTCTTGAGCCGCTCTCTTAAGATCTCCTGCAATTGATATGAGCTGGTCTCGTCTTCTGCGACCTTCGAACCATAAGTGAACGAATCCCCGAGCATCGCTATCTTAATCCCATAGGCATTTGCATCTCTATTCTGATTTCTGTATCTGAAGTTCAGAAGCGAATCCTCATCCACATAAAAGGAGTGAAAGGATAACCTCAAAACAGTCTCTGCAAATATCAGTAACACAACAGATGCTATAATTATCTTTATCCCTGTTCTCACCTTATCTCCATATTCTGTAAGACCCACTTCATCTTATTGTAATTCATAAGGTACAATCTTATCTCGTAAACACCGCCAGAAAAATCCTTCTTCCTGTAGGGGATTTCAAAAAACTCATCTATCGAAACCTCGACCCTTGCTGTACATTTTATATCCCCCAGTATAATCTGTCTTGCATAAATAGAATCTTTACTGCTCAATACCAGCAGGAAGAACCCATCTCCATAAATCTTTTTTAAGTAAAGATCGATTTTACTATTTTTTTCAATATTATGGCTTCCAAGAGATATACCCGAATAAGGTGTTAGATTCTCAGTAGAGTAGAACTTTTTCAGAGGAATGGTCTCTTTCTCAATAATTACCATCCCATTTTTTTTACTAATCTTTGTAGATTCATTCAGCGGGCTGATCTTCTCGATACCCTCGACGCTAAAACTACTCTTATAATTACAGACCTCTTCATAATTAACTTTTTTCCCCTCAGGTATCGTGAAGAATGGCCAGTTTAGCATAAGGGCATTCTCGTCCTCTGTACAGCCCAGGGGGACATCCTTGAAACCGAATAGAAATATAAGATAATATAAAAGTTCTATCGACATCTCTTAAAAAACTCCTTCAAGTATCTCTCTCCTTTCTTGATATCTAAAAATATTTTAAAACCTGAGATGAGGGAAATATCATAATATCTCTTCATATTCCAGATATAAGTTATTCTGTGAAGAATCCTGTATATGAAGTTGAGTCTCATTCCCAACAACCACCTAATAGTCCTCATCTTCAGTCTGGTCTTGACGAGAAACGGAAAGAGGAGAAAGAGCCTTTCGAATTGCTCCGGGTGTTCTACCTTTATTATCGGGGTCTCGGGCCTTTTGTCCATCTCACTGGCAATGCCCTCTGAGTCTAAGAGCCCGTCATCGATTGCTGTATCTGTGAGCGGCAGACCCTCAAAAGGAATAGCTATATTGCACTGTGTTATACCAACCCCCATCTCCCTGTTCAACTCCAGGGTCATCAGGGCATCATCGATACTCTCCTTTGGAAGGGCAATCATATTGTAGGTGTAGATCTCGATACCATATTTATGCAAAAGCCCTGCCACCCTCTTTACCTCATCGTTAGAGAATCTCTTGTTCAGGACAGAGTTTCTTATCTCTTCATTGCCCGATTCAAGCCCGATTCCCACACCTCTTAGCCCCGCCTCCTTGAGTAGTCTTACTACATCTTCATCAATAATAGAGGCGGTGAGGTTACACTGAAATGGTATACCTATCCTCTTGGGGTAAATATCATAGAATTTGGTTATCCACTCTTTATTCGTAAAGAATATGTCGTCGGAGAAGTGAACAGTTTTTACTACAGAGACACTTCTCAATCTCTCGATCTCCTCGCAGACCCTCTCTACCGAGTGCTTGCGAACATATTTCCCCTTATTGTGGTACATATCCCTGAATCTTCTGGTAAAACAGAAGTTACAGGAGTATGGACAACCCCTTCCGCTAATGAATCTCTTGACGGTGAGATTCCTAAACGATTTATACTTCAGGTATAGACCTCTATCTGGCAGAGGGAGTCTGTCGATATCCTCCACAAGCGGTCTCAACTCATTTACTATCAGCTCATTGTCTCTCTTGAAGACCAGATTCTTAATACCATCGATGCTACTCTTGCTTTCGATAGAGTTGACAAGTTCTACTATCGCCTCCTCCCCTTCACCAACTATCCCAAAATCAATAAAACCCTGATTTACAAATTCTGGCTTGAGGGTTATAAATGGACCACCCGCGACGATCTTTATATCTGGGAATCTGCTCTTGATATATCCACCCAATCTTTCGTAAAACCTCTGCTTTGTAACAACTATGGAGAAGGCAATGATGTCGGGTGAATACTCTCTTATCTTTGAATCTATATCCCTCTCCAGTGAGAGAATGAATAATTCAGTATTGTGCCCTGCCTCTCTCAAAACGGCAGAGATATAGGCTACTCCTATAGACTCCGAATCGATCGTATCCTGTAAGAATAATATTCTCATCCTGTCTCAGATGTACCCCTCTTCTTGAGCAACATAATATTCCTTATATAAATTATCAGACCACCCCCCTGCCCTATTATGAATACGATATCCTCTCTATGAATGGCATATATAAAGAGAGTTATACCACCAAGAAGGCTCAAATACCAGAAGACCTCGGGGACAGTACTTCTCTTCTTCACCTCACTCACTATCCACTGAATAAAGAACCTCAGAAAGAAGAATACCTGCCCCAAAAGACCAAATACGAGCCAGAAATCAAGACTTGTATTTTTCATACAGATCTCCCTCTACTCTTTACAATATATCACGGCCCCACCAATCTCACTCACATCCTTATAATCCTTTAAAATCTCTGAAAATTCAGGGATGAGAGATGTAAGGCTATGGTCAGTGGCATTATTGAATCTCGAGACATCCACTATGCACCTTGGTGGGTCATTTTGAGTAATATCATCTACTATCCTGAGTATTACCTCTGGCCTGTCTATCCAGGGGAGGAAGAAGAAATACTTCGAGGAGGGTCTCCTGTGTGAGAGACAGTAAATATTCGCCTCGTGAGGACCCACCCAGATGCTATCCCTTTCATCAGTACGGGATTGTATATATGAACTTATAAGGGACAAGTTGTCATACCTCTGAACCACAATATCCCTGTAAAAATAGATAGAGAGTATGGATAAGATTACCATCACTATATAGAAATTTTTTACTCCATCTATGACTGATTCCCTTGATATTATCAGAATGAGAATCGTGAAGAATGGGAGGAGTTTGAAGGCATCCATTCTCACAAGCCCCTGAGGTAGAAGACTCAGCAGAAACAAGACCTGCACAAAGGAGAGATTCTTCTTGAAAAAATTGTATAACATAAATACAGACAATAAACACAGCAGAATAAACTGATAATATTCGTTCGGGTAGGGAAGTCTGAAATAGCTCCCCCTCCTGTACCTGGTCAGAAGAAACTCCATATTCTCCACAAATGGAATGAGTGAACCTGAGATGAGTAGAGCAGCGACTATAACAATCAAACCGACAAACATCCCCTTGAAGAACTGCCTCCTGACACTATTACTGAATAGAGCAAATATGGAGATGACAAGAATAAACAGAATAAACGGTTGCTTTATAAAGAAGAGAGTAATAGTCAGAAATCCGCACAGGATATTCATCTTACTCATTCTATTCAAGGAGAGTTGCCAGATAATAAAGAGTATGAGCGGAAGTGCCAGTATCTCCGAAGTATAATTGAAGGACTGAAATAGAGGTGCGGTAATAATGAAATATACAGTAATTGCAAATGCCTTGAGTTTTGAGAGCCCATTGAGTTTCAATAAGTGATACAGAATAAGTGTAGCCAGTCCAAAGGATATGGCTGAGATTATTCGCAGAATAAGTATTGGATTCTGATTAAGGTTGATGTATGGGGCTAATAGGAAATAAGGGATTGGTGCCTTTTCATTATAAACATCCCTGTAGAGGACCATCTTCTGAGAGATTGCCTGTGCAATAGTACAGTAAGAGCCTTCGTCTGTAAAGGGCCTCCTGTCTACAAAGATATAGAATTGTACAAGCAAGAGGATGAGAACTAAAAAAATCAGTGGAATTTCCTTGGTGCTGTTCATCTCTCGACTATCTCTTTGCAGGATACCAAATACGCCTCCGGCGAGATATGGTGTCTGAGTTGCAAAGGCAGCTTCGTTAATACAAAATCTCTATTCTTATTATTCCTCTCCACAAAAGAGTAATACGGCTCTCGTCTGAGGGCGAGAAATTCATTAGAATAATAATACTCCTCAACAAGTATGTAGGCACTATCTCCATTATTCCTGCACCAATCCTTCACCAAATCAATATTCTCTGCATAGTATACAGACAGAACAATATATGCCATCTCGGTTGGCATAATCTTCTCTTTCGAACCCCTTATGGGATTCCCATTTGTAACCCTTATCTGCTCGTCAATTATGGTAGAATACTTGTCTGTGTGAGTTACTATCCAGTTTGCTGTGAGCGGGTGTGAGAGAATCAGGCTCCCGAAAGGCATACTGGATACCCTTTCGATTACATATCTGTCAACAGGGGATACGAGTTTCATATTCGGGAAGAAGAGAATGCCAATCATACAAAAAAGGAGAATTATTGTATTCTTAGCCTTAGATGTGTTCTCCTTAAATGCAGTATAAATCACAGAGGCCCCCAAAAAGGGAATGATTATTGCATAAGCCCTCTGCAACTGCCTCCCCGGCTCGTGAACTCCAAAACCGAATTTGTATGATAATAGATGAGTTACGATGAAGGATAGAACAGAGGAGATGGCAACAAGAAAGAGAACCTTGTGCGACATGATCATCTGAGTATTCAAGACACCTATTACAAAGTAGGAAGATAACAAGAAGAAGCCCCACTTGAAAACATATGACTTATCTACATACTCCTTCTCCGTCAATGCAAGGATATAAAAGACTACAAGGGTAGATACCGTAAGCAAATCTACTCTATTCGAATACTTAGTAAAGAGCCTGCGAAGAATCCCGGTAGTTGATACAATTATTAAAAATAACGCTATTATATTTCGCAGATGGGCGTTCAATGTCCACTGATGCAACAGATTGAAGTTGAGCCAGTCTATAATGCTACTATTCTTTGATATTCCAAAGAGGAGATAAAGGTCTGAGGAGATAGGTAGATTAAAAGCGGCACTTTTAGAGAGAAATCTATCTCCCACCTCGGGGGGGCTGAACTTTGTGAGGTCGATATTATAAAGCATCGGAAGAAGTCCAACGAGACCTCCTGCTATCGGGACAATTGCCTTTAAGATACTCTTTGGGTCATCTATTAAAAAACGGAGTAGAATCGAAAGGAAGAAGAGAGGAAGGAGAACGGGATAGACAAGGGCGGTGAAGAATGTCAGCATAGTAAGTTTGGGGATACTCCTCTCTTTTATGTAGAGGGCAAGTAGTGGAACGAGGATATAAGAAAAGGACCTTGCAAGACCTGAATATATCTCCGAAGAAGAGACCCCATAGAATACGATGACGAAGGCAATCCATTTAGAGTAGTGTTTCTGGAAATACTGATTAAAGAAGCGGGTTATCAAAGGGTATGAAAGGAATAGCACTATAATACCAATCAGTTTATTTGCCCATTCGAGGGGGTATCTGACACTAAAGAGCCTTCCCAGATTCATAAAAACTGCATAGATTATCCTGATCAAAGGCGGGACTATCTCATTGAAGATAAATTTCTCCCAACCATAACTCTTCGAATAGTCGTATCCGATGAATCTGTTCAGTGACCCATAGAGCCAGAAGTCATCTACTACCCTGAAATAGTTAGAAAATAGACCGAAGAAGACATATAGGAAGAGAATCAGAAATAGAATATCCGGATAGAAGGAGAATCTCCGCACATCTGCATCGGGGCTGAATCTCTTGTATTTCAACCACCTTACACCTATCACATCAACCAGCACATCTGGGAGTCTGTTGAGTATCCCGAATTTTGACTGACCACCCGCCCTATTCCTGTGGGTTACCGGGAGCTCCACGAGTTTGAGATTATTCATAAGGGCAAATGATGGAATAAATCTGTGAAATCCGTCGAAATTATAGAGAATTTTATCTCTAATACTACTCTTTAAAGCCTTGAGAGTACAGGTAGAATCACGGATATCGTCTTTTAAGATCCACCTCTTTATCGCATTTGCAATCTTCGAACTTATGATCCTTACGATATTGTCGTTTCTCTTTACACGATACCCCGTTACTATATCTGCATCCTCTTTTATCAGAGCATCCACGAATCGGGGTACATCCTCGAGAGAGAACTGCAGGTCGGCATCCATTGTAATAATGATATCCCCCGCTGCCTCTCTTATGCCGGTATAGAGTGCAGAGGAGAGTCCAAGATGCTGTGTGGATATAATCCTCTTGTTCGGAATATCCTGGGATTCTAATATTCTTCGGGTATTATCTGTGCTTCCGTCATCTACAAAGAGGAACTCCGTTTCTCCGTATATTTTTAATGCCTGTAAATTCTTTCTGATATCATCAGATACTGATTTTATTATCTGCTCTTCGTTGTATACGGGGAGTACAACCGATAGACGCATTAAGCATTTTACTCTTTACTTATTAATAACATTTTCTGTTATTAATTTCATCACATGTAGATTCACTTATACAGCACATAAGTTCTATGGAGATCTTACCGTATGGATCATTACATCCTCTTAAACAGTCTTCTTTGGTGCACTCTCCCGCCTCTGGGGGACACCAGAGCTGAGTACATTCGTGAAATTTATCGCATACATTTTCACAATTATAAGAGGCAGTCTCTGTAATACAGAGCTTCTCTCCCGCATCCACCACAATTGAGTCGAATCCCACATCACTATTTGCTGCATTTACGCATAATATTACCCCATCACAGTCGTTATTCTTTGAAGCGTTATATATACAGCTTGCCAGGTTGTAATTTGGCTCCCCTGATTTCAGAGTAGTTGCGCAGGATTCCAGAGAGCCACCGAGGTTCTTGTTGAAGACATCGGCTGGCAGACACTGTTGAAAGACCTTACACATCTGCGCAACGATATAATCCAAAAGTAAGGATTTATATGTATCACAATCCCCATTTGCATCGAGGAGTTGCTGAACGAGGGAATCATCGAATTTGTCTATAGTCTTTATACAGGAACTCCTATCAGACCCGATGAACGGTGGATATGAATTGTTATAGCACTTGGGGAGCTTTGGACATATCTGGGCGGATGGCTTTATATATACATCTCCGCCCCCCTCCTCGGTAGTATTATTGTTACTCGAACAAAATACGAAGACATACAACAGGGTTGCAACGATGGTTAATACGATAAAGGGGAAAATAAATCTCTTCATAGATAAAACCTCCGATTAATAGCTTTACTTATACCACATTATATTGATATTGTAAATACTTTGGTATTGCCCCCATTTTGCCGTTAGAAATGACATAAAAATAAAAGGCTTCTTTTGATTTTTGCCTAAAAGGTGATAATACAGTATTAAAGAAATTGATTACATAGATAAGCCCGATTTCATGCCATCTAAATACTTTTTTTATCAGTAGTTTGTAGGGTAAATAGACATTATTTGAGGCAATAAGCAAAGCAAAAAATTAAATATGACTAAAATCTCTTTTTATTTCTTAAACAATCTACTTAGATATTTATCAACAATTCTTGATGTAATATACCCTGATCTTATTACACCAGAGATACCATGCATTGGCCTTGTAAAGTGCCCGCAAAGGAAAACACCATCTACAGGAGTGCAGTTGCTTAATCTATTAAAAAACGCCTGTTGGGGAGTGCAAGACCAGCCATACATAGCCCCGTTTACTGTAAATGTTCTTCTGTAGAGGTCTTCTGGCGATAAGATTTTAATCAGACGAAGTGAACTGAATTGAGGATAAAATCTATTAATTATAGAAAAACTCCTGTCTATAATTGAATTTTTGATCTTTTCAAACTCACTATTTAAAATGTATGGGAATAACATTGTTATAATTACGGGAAGTTTTTCATATGTTCTATTATCTTTATCTATTTTGAATGGTAGTAGGAGTGACATACCTGATATGTCCCCTTTGCTTACAGCATCAAAATAGGATTCGAGATTATCAGTGTTGTAAATAAATGTTTCATAGCCAACTTCATTAAAATCTTCAACCGTACCATCTACGGTACAGAAGATCCTTACAACAGAGATAGATGGTTCCAGTTTATATAAATTTGTAATATAGTTTTTTACTTCTTGCGATGGGTTATCCAATTTCAAAACCTTTGAAAAGAGATCCACTGGAGATGCAGCATATATTACTGATTTTGTCTGGTATGAATCTTTACCAATTGTTACGACCTCAAAGAGTCTATCTTTTTTAATTATTTTCTTTACTTCATTATTGGTCTTGTATGACCCACCAAAATCCTTAAATTTTTCTATAAAAATAGAAATAAAATTTTCCGTACCTCCTTGAGGATAATAAGAACCACCGGACAAATAGGACGCTGTCCCTCCTATATTAACTAAGGCTGATTGAGTTTTTGGAGAAACTCCAAAATAGGGTGATAAAAAATAGGCAATATCATTGTCAGCAATTTCAGGAAAGTACTTATCAAAAAACTCTTTACTTGCTTTATTAAATGACTGAAGAAATTTATAAATTGAAGGAATACCTGTAAAAATCATACGAAAAGGAAAATCAGGTGCTTCAATGCCAAATTTAGAATCCAACCATCCATAGTGATGAATAAAAGTTACTACATCCTTTAAAAAGTTTACATACCTCTCATTTTCCCTGTGTGGCTTTACTCTGTTTAAATTCTCCAGAAGAGAATCGAGATTGTCTCTAATGTAGAATCTCTTCTCAGGATATACAATTGATATGAAGTCCTCTATCTTTATTGCATTTATACGCTCAAAAACGCCTATCTCTTTCAGTATATACCCGATATGATAAATGTTCATCATACCTGACACCTGGTGAACGGCATATTCGAATCTCAAACCATCTTGATAAAAACAGCTGGCATTACCGCCTACCTGTGAGTTCTTTTCAAGCAGAAGAACAGAATAGCCTTTCTTTACAAGCAAACAGGCAGCCGTAATACCCCCTACTCCGGAACCAATTATTATACAATCGTATGTCATCCCTATAACCTCAATATAAGTTTATACAAGCTCATCTCGGGCATAAATTTAAAATTGAATTTTTTTAGTCTATATCGCGCGATAATTCCGTAAATAGAGGAAAGAGTTTTAATAATATAATTGGTCTCATATTCTTTGAACTTTGAGTCAGCAAAGAGAGTCAGAAAGTAGAGCCTTCTATATAGTTCGGCCTTTTCTTTTCCCTGTGTGTATATATACGGATTACTCTCCCAGGAAAACTCCCCCCAGCCTCTAAAGTTCTCAGGTGGTTTGAAAAAACCATTTCCAACCATTTCCTCAAACATAGGGGTCCCAGGGAAGGGAATATAAATGTAATACGGAGAACACCTGAAATTTGGGTTTATCTCGATTAGTTTGAGAATCAATTCTACACTCTTCTCAATATCCTCTATCTTCTCCTCTGGATAACCTCCAAAAAAACTGCAATATACAATAATATTGTATGATGATAACCTTCTAATAACATCCACAATATCATTAATACTCCCTTTTTTATTAAGATACTTCCTCAATCTCTCGGAACCTGTCTCCACCCCTATTGTTATCCTTCTTAGACCGCTCTCTTCAAGAAGTCTTAAATAACCTGAATCCATTCTCATAAGTGATAGAACATCTACTCCCTGAACCTGATAAGTCAGACCTAAATCTCTAAGACCTTCTGCAATAGCCCTTCCACGCTCAAGGTCGATATAAAAATTATCGTCGATAAAATAGATATCCTCTACACCATATCTCTTATGGATATTCTCTAATCTTCTTACAACCTCATCGGCGGGCATAAATCGAATAATGCGATTATTGAACGGTCCCTGATAACAATATCTGCACGCGAATGGACAACCCCGAGAGCTCTCAAATGATATACTCTTTCTTCCAGCATATAGAGGCAAATAATCTTCTATATTTAAAATTTCATATGATAAATCCGGAAGATTGCCAAGATCTAACAGAGGTCCCTTCTTGTTGTGCTTTACTGTAGTACCATCTTTATACCAGAGCGCAGGGATATCTTCTATAGATCCACCATATTTAATATACTTTACAAGTCTATAAAATGCCTCCTCACCCTCACCTTCTATGACAAAATCTATTAATCGGTCCTCAATAGTCTGAGAAGGTAGAAGAGATGGATGAACTCCGCCAACAACCGTAGGTACATTACTTGATGACTTTACAATTTTCAATACATCAATTACATCTCTAATCATAGGACCTGTCCAGCAGGTCGTGGCAACAAGTAATGGTTTTTTATTTAACTCACTAATTATTTCTGATTTATAATCTTTTGAAATTCTGATATCAATTAACTTTACTGAGAATTCTCTGCATGCAACTCTTACAGCGCTCAATAAACTCAAAGGAATGGCGGGTTTAGAACGTTTTGAATCCATATACCCTATTCGGGGCATTATGAGTAATATATCAGCCATAGATATTTCTTAATACAGCAATACCATTTTTCAAATGCCATTTAATATTTTCCTTATTTAGATCTCTTAGTATGGACCAAACAAGATGTCTAACTATATAGGGGTTTCTATAGACGCTCTTAAGTATATTTGCCATACTATTCTCAAAAGGTTTCTTGAGGTTATCCATGTCACTATAGTATCTGGTTCCGACTCTTGGTGTAAATAAATTTATAGATATATAGTCGGGCTTGATTATGCTTATATAATTGACAAATTTTTCAATATCAACATATTTTTCTGATGGTAGTCCAATTATGAAATGGGCACCTCCAAAAATGCCCAACTCTCTTAGTACACGAAAAATGTATTCTACATTTTCAATATAATTGTCATCTAATTCCTTGTATTTATTTTCTGATACCAGCACTCTGTTATCAAAGCTCTCGATTCCGAGTTGAATACAGGTTAGCCCATCTTCTCGTAACCTTTTTAATAACTCTCTATCAACCAGATCTATTCGAGAGTAGCAGTTAAAGGTTAGACCGTGCTTTCTTATATGATCTGCTATTTTTATTGAACGGTTTCTGTCTATTAAAAATGTCATATCTTTAATAAATATATGTTTGTATCCGAGAGATGCAATATATTGTATATCCTCCAGTACCTCATCTATCTCCCTCTTAAAATAACCCAATAAATTACTATTGCAAAAATAGCAACCATATGGACATCCAAAGTCTGTTATAAGAGTAGCAAAGGGCATTCTTACAAAGGGCATCCAGTAGCAGTCTTTACTAAACATGTTGTGAAAAGGAATATTAATCCTAAATTTACTTGGTTTCTTTTTTTTAATAGTGAGTATTGTAGAGCCATCTCTGATGATAGAATTATAAATTAAGGATGGATCCTGATTTATATATCCCAGAATATCTGAGGATGTATAGTCTCTTATAGCCATATCAAATGTTCTGGCTTCTCTGAAGAATGCTTCAGATAAAAATGGTTCACCGGAACCAATAATTCTCACTGATGGAAGTAGATTTTTAACTCTTTCTGCAAATTCTAAGTCTTCGTTAAAAGACAGAATAGATGTAAGCATAAAAATGAAATGAGGAGAAATCTGTCTTATATCCTCATAAATATTTTTAGAATGCTCAGCTATGGCATCTATAATATAGACCTTTGTATTAGTATTACTTCTAATTATGCCTGAAACTGACAGGATATCTGCCGGCTGCCATAAATAGTAACCTTTTGAAATAGTAGAACAATAACAATCTCTGAGATATCTCTTTTTGCCAGGTGGATTTATTAGTAAAACTCTCTTTACCCTATCCATGATGAAAACATCCACCTTAATACTCTTTTGAGTATGTATCGAAAGTGCTTAAAACTCTTTATATCCTTCAATGTATAAGAAAGGATATCCGGTCTCATATAAAACTTTAGAAAGGATTTTACCTGCATCTTCTTTAACCAGAACTTATTTGCCCCATTGTATGTAAAAGCAGGAGAGGAAAAAGATACAGCATCAAAGTCGATATTATCAGGTACAAAGTTATTATACAGTTTAGTTCCGGGTAAGGGATGATATAGCATAAAGTTTGCCCTTATTAGCCCTGAATTGATAGCATATTCAATCGTCATATCTATGTCTTCCTCTGTCTCGCCCGGTAATCCAACTATAAAAAATCCTATAGATTTTATACCCATCTCGTTCATCCATCTAATTACATTTTTAGTATATTCAAGATCGATCTTTTTGTTTAAAAGAGAAAGCATCCTTGGAGAGCCAGATTCTATTCCTAAAGAAATAGAATAAAAACCAGTCCTTTTCATCAAAGATAAAATTTCTCTGTCAAGAGTATCAACTCGTACACCATTTGGACATGAAAAATTGAGATTAATACCTTTCGCTAATATCACTTCACAAAGCCTTACTATAAAATTTCTATCAAATGTTAGATTATCGTCAACAAAATGGATCTCTCTTACATTAAAATACTTCATAAGATATTTCATTTCGTCAATAATATTTTCAACAGACCTGTATCTTAACTTTCTACCCGATATCCTTGTTGCAGAACAAAAAGAACAATCGTATGGACAACCTCTTGAGGCAATCATAGGGGCAACAGGAGAAGATTTGTAAAATGCGCCATGGGGGGCTGGTGGATAAAGAGAAGGATTCATTTGCTCCCATAAAGGGAATGGCAATTCATCGAGGTTTTCTATGAATTTGCTGAAAATTATTTTTGTATCAATACCTCTGTTCTCTCTTATTTTGTTTAGTAAATGAGGTAGTTCGTATTCTGCTTCACCACTAATAACAAAGTCAATATATGGACTCAAATACTCATATGTGAACTCTGGCTGTGTGGTAGGCTGTGGACCTCCCACTATAGTAATTATCTTCCTGTCAAGGCTTTTTAGAACCTCGAGATATCTCTTAACTATACTCATACCATAAGTGTAACATTGAACACCAACAACATCTGGTATTAACCCATTATTTTTTATATATTTAACTAATTTTTCAGGATTCATACCTGATAATTCTAAATCCATAATTTTAACATCATATCCGCTCTTTTGCATTGATGCGGCAAGATAACCAAGACCAAGGGGAGGCTGTATATTATCAGGATGCATCCTGGGCTTTATCAACAGAACCCGCATATCTATTCATTAAACCTCTTAACTTTCTTTCACCAATTAAGTAAAATGTCTTAATCCCGTAGTAAAAAAGATATTTTAAACTTGCAGGTACCCTGGAATAAGCAAGGATTATACTGAATATTCTATTGGGATTTAGATAGAATCTTTTATATGCCATACTTTGAATCCTGAGGAGTTCATCAGTAGGGACCCTGCTAAGATTAAATGTACCTATGAAATAAGAATAATTTTCAAACTCTTTAACATCAGGCATTTTTTCTATTTTCTCTCTATTTTTTTCATATAACTCTGTACCCTTAAATGGATTTACAATAAAGAAATAAGCAGTGTGGAGTTTACTATTGATTGCAAAGTTTACAGTCTCAATTATCTCACCTCTTGATTCATCCGGGAAACCAAGCATAAAAAATCCATTACATATAATACCAAGTTTTCTTGCAATCTCAATTGCCTTCCTCGCCTTCTCCAGATCTAGTCTTTTTTTTATTTCTCTCTGTTGTTTATGGGAGGCTGATTCTATGGCAAAGCTTATAAACACAGTACCTGCCTTTTTAAATTTATATAACAGATCATCATCAAGTAAATCAGTCCTTAACCCATTTGGAAAGGCAAGCCTTAGATTATATCCTCGTTCAATTAACATATCTAAAAATTTTTCTGTCCTATCTCTTCTTAAATTAAAAATGTCCTCTACTATCTCCAGATCTGTTATATGATATTTCTTTACCAGATAGTCTATCTCTGCGATAGCCCGCTCAGGACTCATAAACCTATATTTTCTACCAAAAATATTATGGCAATAGATACATTCATATGGGCAACCCCTCGAAAAACTAACAGCAGCATATCTTCGCTTACCTATTGTGGCCATGGAAAAATGCTCGAAATATCTCTCCATATCAATACTATCATAATCAGGGAATGGGAGATCATTGATGTCGGTTCTGAGTATGGCTTTTCCTCCATCCACAATACCATTATTACTTCTAAATGATACTCCTACTAAACCGCTTACACTACATCCACTATTCAATCTCTCACAAAGTTCTAAAAATACCTCTTCCCCTTCGCCCCTTACAACATAGTCTATATTTACATCTTTCAGCACATCCTCAAAAAATTGAGTCGGATGGGGACCACCGGCAACAACAGGTATATGTCTACCCATTCTTTTCACATAAGATGCTATTTTATGAGCATTATTAGCCTCCTGGGTAATACAACTTATGCCAACGATCTCTGGTTTATAGTTATGTAGGACCTTTATTAGTTCCTCATCATTATCATAAAACCTGTTGTCAAATATTTTGATTTCATATTTATTGCTTTTACTCTTTATAAAGGATGATAGATACATCAGGCCAAGTGGCTGAGTTAGTGACCTAATATGTTTTATCGATGCCGCTTTTATTAATAGTACCCTCTTCATAATAGTCTACTTAAAGATTTAATGGGATGTAGTAGAATTGATGGAATTGCCTCACAATTCTGCCAGCATAGATTGCAATCATAATTTTCAAGTAGTACTCTCTTCTTTACTGCTCCGGTATAATATTTTAATGGATTATATTCGCAATCACGAACATTCAAGACACTTTTAATTTTATAGGGACATGGCAAAACATTTCCAAAAGGGTCAATAGTCAAAGTTGAGATACCCGCTGTACATCTAACAGGTAGTTTGCCATTAAGTAGAAAATACCTCATACCTTTCAAATACATTAAAAATACAACAGAATCAAATCCATTTATTCTCCAGAATCTGGATATATATTTATCAATAAATTTGATTGCCTCACTTTTGAAATTCTCAATAGTCATTGTGGTATCAAAATTTCTAAATAAATCCATCTTGTGAGCAAAGGTTATAATTATTTTTTTATGCCTTAATAATTCTTCAATAACCTCCTCAATATGTCCTATATTATAACCTGATATATTTACCTGAAAATAGGCCTCTATTATTTTGCTTGAGGAGAGTATATTAAATGTTTCAATTGCCATTTTGTAAGCGCCACTTACACCTCTTAAATTATCGTCTCTTTCATATATATCATCTACACTTACTGATATAACAATATTTGTATTTTTTACACAGTGCCTTTCAATCTTTCTCACAAGATTTTCAACCTGCTGGGGTAAAAGGCCATTAGTGGGAATATTTATAAATAATGGTTTCATAATTCTAATTGCAGCGAATACTATTTCATATAAATCATCCCTTAGAAATGGCTCACCTCCGGTCAGGTTAAGCCATCTTATTCTACCTCTTAGATTCTTAAATATTTTCACTATTTCATCTCCGGATAGTTCAATATCATTAAAATTAGTATACTTCCAGATATTGCAGATCTTGCATTTGCTATTACATCTATATGTAACAAAAAGATTTAGTTTGTATAAATTCTTTAACAAAATATTTCTTATAAGGAATAAACTGTTGATGCTTACCAACTTCATATTTTATTATTTTCTCATATAATAGATAAAAGTCAAAAATTTTCTAATAGTTAGAAGTAAAGGTTCAGTTTCGGATGGCAATTATAGTTGTCGATAAAGTCTATAAAGTTAAGTTATAAGATTTTGTCTATATGGATGAATTCCAACAATTACGCATCCATTGATTTATTTAATTCCCAACCCTCCATTAGAATAGGATTAACATACCCCGTCTGCCTTCGGCAGACACCTCTCTATGAAAAGGGAATTTTACTTATCAGATTCTCACTTAATCACATATCCGTTTAATCTGGCAAAAATACCACTACCACTGATAACTAAGTTTGTAATCTCTCTATCAATAATCATTTGACTTTCTTAAATATATTATGTATGTATATCTTGATTAAGGGAGGTAACATATATGACAAAACATTTGATAAAATTTTATATCACTACGCTATTTCTGATAATATCTTTGTTTCTTTCTTTCGGATGCACCAGGGAAGAGGCCCCAGCTCCGCTTCCCCCACCAATAAAACAAGTACAGATTTCAGAGCAACCCGATAGAACAAAAATTACAGAGCAAGTAGGAACTCAACTTTTGAAAACGGAAACCCTTGGGAACTTAAGCAACCAGAATGTGATTGGTGAGGATTGTGAGTCTGTTTGTAATAGAATTCTTGAATGTGTGAACGGTTTTGTCTCTTCTAAGATTTTTGACTCCAGAGACAGTTGTATGAATAAGTGCAATTCCCTGCCGGCGCCAATTAAGCAGGCTATTGTCAGGGCAAAAGACTGTTCTATTGTTAGGTGCAACATAAACAGATACCTTTGTGACTTTGCCTGTAACAATATGGCAAAATGTAATCAAGGGACTATACCAAAGCAGATGGGTTCTTCTATGTCAAACTGTCTAAAAGGATGTATGGATATGTTCCTTATGAGTGACAGGGTATCAAAGACAGTATCCTGTTTTGCCAAATCTGAAAACTGCTCTAATCTATCAAGCTGTGTAGGGGAGGACATTTCACCAGCCAGAGACATAAATGACTATTGTAAATAAAAAAAAAGACTTTTATTTTTAAATCCTAAAATTTTCTATAGACCTTGGCCTGTTCCAGATGATTTTACAAGGTATTTTATCAGGATACCTAATGTAACATATCCGCAACTTGCCACCAGTATCAGGAATATTAAAAATTTAGATATTACAGTCAGAGATTTTCTTTTTGAAGAGATCTCTGATGCCGAATATAAAAGATTAATTAAAGAGAATGATATCTTCTGCATTAACGTAATGGCTGATGTGGTAGCACTGAATATTGAAATAAATATCGACATTATAAAAAAAATAAATCCATCAGCAATAATTATCCTCGGAGGTCATCACGCTACTTTCTTTGCTGAGGAGTGGCTTAAGAGAGGGGCTGATTTTATAGTATTAAGGGAAGGGGATCTCTCTTTTCCTGTCTTAATCGAAAATATACTGAGTAATACGAATGAATTTCATATCAATGGGATATTAAGTGCAAATAATCTACAATGTTCAGATGAAAATTTACCATATTTAAAAGACCTGGATATTTTGCCAATGCCCGATTTTAATCTTGTCAACTATAAATTCTACAATATATGTAGATACAATAGTGGATTTACAGCCTCTTTAGAGACATCGCGAGGGTGTGTATATGATTGTAGTTTTTGTACAATACCGATCTACTGGGGTAAAACCCAGAGATTTAAATCGGCTGAGCGCGTTTGTGAAGAAATTGATATTTTATATAAGATTGGTATTAGACAGATTGCGATTGTCGATGATAATTTTTTTGCATTCCCTCATCGCGATTACCGAATATTTGAATATGTCTTGAGTAAATATAGAGATGTCATATTTGGTTCATTTCTAAGGGCAGATTATGTAATTCGAAATCCAGAGGTAATCAAAATAGCTGCAAGGGCTGGTTTAAAAATTGTGTTTATTGGATATGAATCTGATGATATTGATGCCATCGAAAGAATGGGAAAGCGCATTGAAAAAAATATAGTTGATAAATACGCAGAAATATATCAGTTTTTACATAATAATGATGTTTATGTATATGGTTTTTACCTAACCGGGTTCCCTTTCCAGAAAAAGATATCATTACCTTCAAAAAAGGTTGCAGATATCTTATTATATTCGGACTGGAAACCAAGGAAATACACAAAATTGAGTAAAGAGTTTGGCGTTCTCGATAACTTTTACTGGTTCAGATTTCTTGATGAAAGAAGGATAGATCCTGTTAAGATGCTAACCTTTTTCTTCGTAACACTGGACTGGAGAATCAATAATAAGTTTTCAAGGTCTCATATGATAAATATGCTAAAAGGATATGCAGATACTATTGAAAACTGGCGATTCTTGTCCTTCATAGAATTTTTAAAGAAAATAAGCAATGTGGAAAAACGCGAAGAACTCATTAGATTTATAGTTGATAATAATAAAAAGCGAATAATGAAAAGACTTGGGTTATGATAAACAATATTGACTTTGCGTTATTATGTTATAATGAGCATAGAACAATACCACTGTTAGTTGACCATATAGTATCAATTACAAAAGATTTAAATATAACCGATTATAGAATAATCATTATAGATGATGGTTCAGATAATAGAACTAAGGAGTTATTGAAAAGCCTCTGTGTGAAATATCCAGGTTTAATTGAGGTTGTTACTCACCCTGTCAGGATGGGTTATGGTGCCGCTCACCGAAGTGCTTTACTATCAAGTAGAAAAGACTGGATATTATACACTGATGGCGATGGACAGTACCCTATATACAATTTTAAAAAATTTATTGATGTTTATGATAGTAATATAAAATTTTACACAGGTAGGCGAATAAACAGGCAGGATTCCTATATTAGAAGATTTATTACAAAGATATATAATTACCTTATTTCTATTATTTTTGGCGTTCATTTATATGATTTTGGCTGTGCCTTCAGACTCATTGGAAAAGATATTTTAAGATATACCATACCTCAATCAGATTCAGGATTTTCCTCAGCGGAACAAATAATCAGATGTGTGAAGTACAAAATTGAGTTAATAGAAGTAGAGATTGAGCATAAAAATAGAATATATGATAAATCGCGCACCTTTAATATACTACATATAATTAAAATAATTAGGGATATAATAAAAGTTAAATGGGGATTGACAAGAAAAAAGTAATATATTTAGGTTTTTGGGTTTTTATTGCTATCCTGGTTATATTAAAGTTATTGAATATCTTCAATAACAAAATAGATGTAGATGAAGCATTACTTCAGATACAATCTAATGTAGACTTCGACTTCATAGACATTGTAATAAGGCTCACACCAGATCCACCACTTATGTGGTACTTAGCAAACACCATTGCTCATTTTTTTCCTAATATCTCTTTATACATTCTTAGAGTATTTTCATTCTTATCCTTTATAATGATTGTCCTATTAATTTTAATATACTTCAAAAATTTTATTGAGATTAACTTGTTAAAAGTAATACTTCTTTTAATATCTCTTAATCCTCTTATATGGTTTTACTCTGTTTTTGCAAAGCCTTATATTTTTGAATTATTAATAAGTACATTACTCATTATTGTTGTACATAAAACAATTGATGACTTCAATGAAGCCCATATTTTTATATTCAGTCTCTTAACTGCAATACTATTTTATTACTCGTACCATACCATATATTTCATAATATCTCTGTTTATAGGACAATTATTCATATTATATGATAAGGATAAGACAATTAAATTTATCATAACAAGATATCTGCTCAGTGTTTTCATATTCATTTTAGCGATTCTTCCGTGGACCGGAGTTTTCTTAAATCAATTCCAACAAGTAAAGATGTGCTGGGCAGTAAAAATCTCAGACATCTTCAGATTCTCATTCTGGGGTACATTACAGGATTTGTTGTTTCTTATCTGTAATGGTAATTGGTTCTTCTGGCCCAAAATTATATTAATTACTCTGTCTCTATTTACCCTTCCACTCTTGATTTATTCCCTTTATTCAATAGTTAGAGACCATAATAACAAATTTACTCGCTTTCTGATAATTATTGCTGTCTTTCCCTTAGTCATTAGTTTCATATTGAATCTTTTCCAGAAATCATCAGTTTATTATCCAAGGATGTATCTGACCTCTCTTTTGCCTATATTAATAATAATTGGTTATGCCATATCTAAAATGATAAAAATAAAAGCAGGCAAAGTTTATATCGGTATAATTTTACTCCTTATGGCTTTTTCATCTATTTTGCAATTATTTGGTAAGCACCCTGTAAAAGCCAAAAATATTAGTGAAATAATTAATATAGCAAAAGAGAATTCAACAACAGACACTCAGATACTTGTCCATCCTCCTATTATGGCATATCTTCTTGCTGCTTATGATTTTAAAAATTACTACACTATCTGCACAGATATTTCTAACCAGCAATCATCTACTTGTTCTTCCTTTATTTCTCCGGATGAAAAATGTTACGAATTCTTAAAAGATATTAGTAGAAAATACGATAAATTACTATTGATCAATAATAAATCAGTCTCTGATCTCATGGTAGATAAAGAAAATATTCTCCAACTGTATCTAAAAGTATTGTCCTATGAAAACACATTATTGTATAAAGATTCTCAATATGAAGTTATTTTATTTTTAAGACAGAAATGATAAGAAAGATAATTCTACTAACTATAACGAATTTAATATTTATTTGTATTAATTATGTTTTTTTAATTAAAATAATCTACTATAAATTTCTCAATCTATACGAATTTCCCCAACCAATTGATAATATTCTCTTTATTCTAATCATTCTCTTCTCAATTCTCTGCCCGTTAAGTCAGTATATTCATTTATGGACTGAAAAAAGATATGAATTTATTCTATACATAAATCTTTTTGTCATTTTAGTTATAAATTCAGTCTTTACATATGCAGTTAATATATTCATTACCATTATACAGAGTTTATCTTTTATCTCATCTTTATACCTTTCATTAAAGCATAGAGAGTACTTTTATTATGTTCTAAATGCCACTGTTATCCTTATATGTACCATATCATTTTTTGCCGTCAGTTATTTGTTCGGTATGGATAGGTATGATCCGCAAAAGTATTCGTTTAATATTGAAAATAAACTTACCGATATGTGCTCAGATAATGACATCCATAAAATTATGAATAATGATTGCATAAATCCTGTATATATGAATATAGGCAGACCCTATAATATTACAGTCTGTAAGAACATGGACATTGTCGTGTCCGACAGGATGAATGGTATATATAAAATTAAAAGCAATGGCGATGTTATTAAACCTGATCTACCTGTTGAGGCATCTTTCAATGCAAATATAACTTATAATTATCAAAAAGACGAGATTGTATATACCACACATAAGGAAGAACTCTATGTGCTTTCTTGTAGTGAGCTCAATTTAAAAGTTCATAAGGATCTTCCATGGAAAAATATTTATGATTTTGATGATGGATATTCTACCACGGAATATGACCTCAGTGAATACTGGGTAGGGGCTGGTCACGGGAAGAGAATCGCAAAGTATGATATGAATAACTACAATTTTAAGGGTTATGTTGACATCAATTATGATGAGGTATTAGGTGCTTACTTAAGATGGTATAGACCAGAACCATCTACACTGATACTGTTATCTGAATGGGGAATTTACAGATATGAGAAGCAAAATATGTCTGAAAACCTGATATTAAAAGAAAAGAGGTTCTATATCTCACCATTTCATGAAGTATACTATGATCATAATAGCAAAATTTTCTTTTTCTCCAACTTTCTTTTTTATCGGGTGCAATATATCGTGGATAGAGATATTTCAAATGTTATGTCCCTATACACAGACAAAGGACCAAGATGGCTCGTGTATGATAGAGATTCTGATATTCTTTATGTCTCTAACTATTCTGAAAGAGTGGTTACTCTTATTGATGTTAAAAGAAATATAATCTTGAAACACATTATGGTTGGTCCAAGACCCAGAGGAATTAGCAAAGACATATGGACTGGAAAAATTTTTGTTGTCTCAGGATGTGGTGTGTTTAACTTAAATGTAGATGATAAATGTCTAAAAGCCAATTGGTATAGTAACTAAGAGATTGAGAACCAATTATTTTTCCATTTATTCTTCTCTGTTTTAATTGCAATTTATAAGCCTATTTTTATTTATTATAGAATAATACTTCCATCTAATTTACAAATATGTCTCGATATATTGACTAACATAAGGCACTTCATTAATATTAATCCCATATGATATTGTTTGTTTAGAGACTGTGAGACTTCATTGATAGTCAATCTTGCAATGTTTACTATTTCTCATCTTTTTTCCATTTACTTCGGGGAAAAACCACTTAATAAAAAAATCGTGGTTTACACATTATCTTTTCTTGCGATAATTTGGTGTTGCATCTCAACCAATAATAATATAAAAGTTACAATGTGAATATTTTACTGGTCAAACCATTTACCAATACACCGATAGCTCCGCTACCTATGGGGCTTTTATATATTGGCTCTGTGATAAAAAGGGCGGGGTACAATGTAAGAATCATTGATGCTCATATAAACAAAATGAGAGAATCAAAATTAATTTCAATAATAAAGGAAGCAAAACCTGATGTAGTAGGTATTACCTGTATGACCAGCGAGGCCTTATATATGCGAAGACTTTCCTCAGCCATTAAAAGTTATGATAAAAAAATCAAAACCATTCTCG
>Ga0272449_1001281_pt1 | contig 26553 bp, 26 predicted proteins | sample YNPCB0241_FD_198679 | JGI IMG/M metagenome (GOLD analysis project Ga0272449, IMG submission 198679) | Hot spring sediment microbial communities from Yellowstone National Park, WY, United States - YNP-CB-024-1 | ecosystem: Environmental > Aquatic > Thermal springs > Hot (42-90C) > Sediment... | reverse complement strand
TAATATTGTTTGAATATTTTGGATTTGCTAATGAATTTAAATTTTTATGGTCAAGTTATACAACATATTTTAAAGAGAATATTGACCAGAGGAAAATAAATATTACTGTTGCTGCAAGATATCTTGATGGTTTTATACTTCTTCCAAAGACAATATTTTCTTTTAATGAGGAAATAACTGATAAGATTCCAGAAAATGAACTTGGAGTAGCAAATGTGTTTATTGGAGAAAGAAGAGTGCCTGGTTTTGGAGGCGGACTTTGTCAGGTCTCATCAACACTATATGCAGCAGCACTTTATGCAGGACTATCTATTTTTGAGAGGAGGCCGCATTCAAAGATAGTTTCTTACATTTTACCTGGACTTGATGCTACTGTATCAAAAGAAGAAGGTATTGATTTAAAAATCTACAATCCTTATAAATGTAAACTTATCATTAGAGCAAATGTCAATTTAAATTCCTTAAATATCTCAATTTATGGAGAGAGACCCAAAATTAGAGATATAAAAATTATTCTATCAAGACCAGAAAGGATAGATAATTTTATTTATGTCACAACGATCAGGAAAGTTTTTTCAAACAATAGAGAAATCTTTTCAGAAATAGTTTCAAGAGACAAATATTATCCTTAATATTTAAATGTAAAAATTCTCCTTTTTATGATATAATTATTTAAGAGGTAAAACAATTAAAAATGGAAGAGAAAATTTTCAGTTCAATAGAAGAAGCAATAGAGGATGTAAAAAAGGGAATTCCAGTAATAGTTGTGGATGATGAAAATAGAGAAAATGAAGGAGATATTGTTGTTGCCTCTGAAAAAATAACTCCTGAAATTATAAATTTTATGGCAAAAGAGGCAAGAGGTCTTATATGTGTTGCTCTATTACCTGAAAGAATAAACCAATTACAACTTCCATCAATGGTTCCAGATAATACTGCTTTACATGGAACAGATTTTACAGTTAGTGTTGATGCAGCATATGGAGTAACAACTGGAATATCTGCTTATGATAGGGCATTTACAATAAAACTTTTGATAGATAAAAATTCAAAGCCATCTGATTTTGCAAAACCGGGTCATATATTTCCAATAAAAGCAAAAGAAGGGGGAGTTCTTGTAAGAGCAGGACATACAGAAGCAGCGGTGGATCTTGCTAAAATTGCAGGTCTTTATCCTTCAGGTGTTATATGCGAGATTATGAAGGAAGATGGAACTATGGCAAGATTACCAGATTTAATTGAATTTTCTAAGAAATATAATCTTAAAATAATAACAATTAAGGAGTTAATTGAATACAGAAGGAAAAGAGAAAAACTTGTTGAAAGGGTTGTAGAAACATTTTTACCAACAGAATTTGGGGATTTCAAATTAATTCTTTATAGGGACAAAATAGAAAACAATTACCATATTGCACTTGTAAAAGGAGATTTAAAACTTAAAGATGAAAAGGATAGTATTCTTGTAAGAGTACATTCCCAGTGTATAACAGGTGATATATTCCATTCAAAAAGGTGTGATTGTGGAAAGCAATTACATAAAGCATTACAGATGATAGAAAAAGAAGGTAGAGGAGTTATTGTATATTTACCACAGGAAGGAAGGGGAATAGGACTTGCAAATAAGATCAAGGCATACAAATTGCAGGACGAGGAAAAACTTGATACAGTTGAAGCAAATATAAAACTTGGTTTCCCACCTGATTTAAGGGATTATGGAATTGGAGCACAGATTCTTGTTGACCTAGGATTATCAAGAATACGACTTTTGACAAATAATCCAAGGAAAATAATTGGACTTGAAGGTTATGGAATTGAAATTGTTGAAAGAGTTTCGATTGAAATAGAACCGGACCCTTATACTAAAAATTATTTAAAAACGAAAAAGGAAAAACTGGGACATTTTATAAAAATGGGAGGAGAAAATGAAAATAATTGAGGGCTATCTTGATGCGAAAAATAAGAAGTTTGGAATAATTGTTAGCAGATTTAATGAATTTATAACAAAGAGATTACTTGATGGAGCAATTGATTGTTTAAAAAGGCATAATGCGGATGATGAAAATATTGAAATTATATGGGTTCCAGGAGCAGTTGAAATGGTTTATGCAGTTGGTAAGGTTATTGAAAGTGGTAAATATGATGCAGTTATATGTCTTGGAGCAATAATAAGAGGAGATACCCCACATTTTGAATATGTTGCAAGTCAGATAACAAGGGCAATATCACAGGCAAACTATACAGGTAAAATACCTATCTCTTTTGGAATTATAACAGCAGAAAATACTGACCAGGCGATAGAAAGGTCAGGAACAAAGGCAGGAAATAAAGGTTGGACTGCAGCACTTTCAGCAATAGAAATGTCAAATCTAAAAGAGAAAATATAAAATTTAATTTGTTATAGGATTAATGAGTTTTCCCATAAAAAGTATTGTGCCTAAGCGATTATCCATTATTAAGAATATAAAAGGATGGTCAGCCCGAAATATAAGTTTAGAAGAAGGAGCCGCGCTTGTTAATCCAATCACAACACCTGTTGCAGCCGCTGCTTCAGTTCCTTCTTCATTTACTTCAACAAATGCTTTATGTTGTATTAATGATATATATAAATCTTTTTTACCATTCATTCCGGAAAAATCTGCTTTATTAGGTAAAAATGGAGTTTCCATTCCCATTGAACTCAAAATAGGATTTAAATTAAATTGTTGTGTTATTTTAAATTTTGGCAGATATATTTCAACCTCGTTGAAAAGTTGCTTTGTAGGACGCAAATCCTTTAATATTTTATTGAATTTTTCTCCATTTAACTCATCTTCTAAAATTTCAATTGCACCATCTATATTTTCAGGAAGTAATATAATCATACAAATCTCTTCTCCTACATAAGGCAATTGCAATACTTCAACTAAAATCTCTTTCTCATTCTGTTTTGATTTAAATTTAGTTTTTGCATATTTAAACTTGCCTTTACCAGAGGAAACCTTTTGATGCATCATTGGTACCATAATCTTATTCTCAGCCGAAATAAAAAATGGCATATCTTTTGTCTCTTCTTTACTAAATTTATATTCCCAATCTCCTTTAAAATAAATTGCATTTGTTAGGACCATTCTTGTAAGATGATTTATACTCCCTTGTGGTAAAAGATTTTTTATTTTCTCCTTTGTCTTCTCTTCTACCCACTTATTTATAGTGTTTCTCGCTTCTTCCGGAGTACTTCTAAAATCAACTTCTTTTAATGGAGCCATATAATATTTCTCAAGTATATATAAAAATTCTTTCAACCACCCATAATCTTTCTGCCCCCATATTGCATTGGATACAATAAGTTGACATTTTTTTTCTTCATAAGTTAATGAGATCAATTTTGAAAATAAAGTATGGAATTTTTCTTGTGGAAAAGTAAAATGGAAAACCGAAGATATTTCTTCGGCAGTTTTACCTTTCGCTCCTACATAAGCCATTGCTACTGCTGTTGATATGCTATATGGAGAAAGGAACAAATTGTTAGATTTATAATTTTTATAATCCTTTATTTTTGAATACAATTCAAAAGCAAACCTATTTGCATTATCCACAATTATATTCAAATCTTCATTTTTTAATTCCTGTGGGATTGCTATTTGGGCAAAAATAATTAAAAATATAAAACTTATAAACTTCCTTAAATTTCCCATTTGCTCTCCTTTTTCTAAATTTTACCTTTTAACAACATATTTTTCAAGTAAAATTGACGATCAGGTTCCAAGTGCTTAATATGATTTAAATAGTTGCATTCCATCTTTGGAACTACAATGAAACCTTGACAATTTTTAAAAAAAAGGGTATAATATATAATTCAGGTAAAATAAAAGTTCTCTTTTAAAAAAACAAAGGAGGTGAATATGGCTACTAAATTTAAAATTAGACCTCTTGGAGATAGAGTTGTTGTAGAACCACTTGAAGCAGAAGAAAAAACAAAAGGAGGTATAATTCTTCCAGACACTGCCAAAGAAAAACCACAGGAAGGAAAAGTTGTTGCTGTTGGTAAAGGTAAATTAAATGATAAAGGAGAACTTGTCCCAATGGAGGTTAAAGTTGGAGACAAGGTTTTATATGGGAAATATTCTGGAACAGAAGTAACAGTGGAGAATAAACAATATATAATCTTAAGAGAGGAAGATATTTTGGCTATTGTTGAAGAAAAATAAAAAGGAGGTGAAAGATGGCAAAACAAATTTTACTTGGTGAAGAAGCAAGAAGGAAAATACTTGAAGGAATGGAAATAATGGCCTCTTCTTTAAGACCAACTCTTGGACCTAAAGGGAGATGTGCTGTACTTGAGAAGAAATTTGGTTCTCCTACTGTAATAAATGATGGAGTAACGATAGCCAAAGAGATAGAACTTGAAGACCCATACTTAAATCTTGGTGCTCAACTTTTAAGAGAAGTCGCTTCAAAAACAAATGATGTTGCTGGAGATGGAACAACAACTGCATCTTTATTGGCTGTTACAATAGCAAAAGAAGGATTTAAAAATGTTGCTGCAGGAGCCAATCCTGTCCATTTAAGAAGAGGTATTGAAAAAGCAGTTAAAGCAATTGTGGCGAAATTAAAAATGCTAAGTAAACCGGTTAAAGATAAACACGAAATTCAACAGGTAGCAACTATAGCAGCAGCAAATGATACTGAAATAGGTAAGATTATAGGAGAAGCAATGGATAAAGTAGGAAAAGAAGGAGTAATAACAGTGGAAGAAGCAAAAGGCACTGAAACAGAATTAAAAGTTGTTGAAGGTATGCAATTTGATAGAGGATATCTTTCTCCGTATTTTATAACTGATCCTGAAAGAATGGAATGTGTTCTTGAAGATGCATATATTTTAATTCATGATAAAAAAATTTCATCAGTAAAAGATATTCTCCCTCTTCTTGAGAAAATTGCCCAAGCAGGAAGGCCTTTACTTGTAATTGCAGAAGAAGTTGAAGGAGAGGCACTTGCAACTTTAGTTGTAAATAAATTAAGAGGAACTTTGCAATGTTGTGCAGTTAAAGCCCCTGGATTTGGCGAAAGAAGAAAAGCAATGCTTGAAGATATAGCAATTTTAACAGGTGGACAGGCAATAATGGAAGAACTTGGGCTTAAACTTGAAAATGTTGATCTTTCAATGCTTGGAAGAGCAAAAAGGGTAATAGTAGATAAAGAAAATACTACAATAGTAGAAGGAGCGGGTTCTGCATCAAAAATTCAGGGAAGAATCAACCAAATTAAGAGTGAAATAGAGAAAACAACTTCAGATTACGATAGAGAAAAATTACAGGAACGACTTGCAAAACTTGCAGGTGGAGTAGCAGTTATTAATGTGGGTGCACCAACTGAAACAGATATGAAAGAAAGAAAGGCAAGAGTTGAAGATGCTTTAAGTGCTACAAGAGCAGCTGTTGAAGAAGGGGTTGTTCCTGGTGGAGGAGTTGCTCTGATTAGATGTATGGATGAAATAGATAAATTGAACCTTGACGATCCAGATGAAAAGACAGGAGCAATGATTGTTAAAAAAGCCCTTGAAGCACCATTAAGACAGATTGCAGAAAACTCTGGATTAGATGGAGCAGTTGTTGTTCAGAAAGTGAAAGAAAGTGATAATCCAAACTTTGGATTTAATGCAGAAAAGGACCAGTTTGAAGACCTTGTAGAAGCAGGAATAATTGACCCAACAAAAGTTGTAAGGAGTGCACTTGAAAATGCAGCAAGTATGGCAGCACTTTTATTAACAACAGAATCATTAATTACTGAAATACCTGAAAAGAAAGAGAAAGCCACAACTCCACCTCCTTATCCTGAGTATTAATAAAAAGATAAACCCGCCACTTACTGTGGCGGGTTTTTTTTTATGAAAAGGTATCATTTATATATAAGTGGAAGAGTCCAAGGAGTAGGATTTAGATGGTATGCGCAGAGAATAGGGGAAAAGATTGGGGTTTATGGATGGGTTAGAAATTTGGCTGATGGAAGAGTGGAAATAGTTGTTGAAGGAGAAGATAGAAAAATTGATGAATTTATAGAGGAATTGAAAGAAGGATATCTTGGAATTAATATAAAGGAAATTGAAAAAATTGAAGAAGTTTACAAAGGTGAATTCCAAAAATTTGAAATAAGATTTTAGAAATGAATGATTATAAAGAATATGCAAAGGCAGGACTTGATGAAAAATTACCAGAAATTGAATGTTTTGAAAATCAATTTAAAAATTATACAATAACTATAATCATTCCAGAATACACTTCTCTCTGTCCTAAAACAGGTCAACCTGACTTTGGAACTATAACTATTGAATATGAGCCAGATGAATGGATTATTGAACTTAAATCACTTAAATTTTATATACAGGCATATAGAAATATTGGTATTTTTTATGAAAATGCAGTTAATAGAATATTAAAAGACCTTGTAAATGCCTCTAAACCTAAATGGATGAAAGTGAAAGGAGAATTCAATCCGCGAGGAGGAATGAGATCAATAGTTGAAGTAAAATATCCAAAATAATTATTTTTCAATCTTTAAAATCTCAACTTTTGAATTTGAAACTAAAGTAGAAAACATTTTAGCATCTCTTTCTGACCCAACAATATCTCCAAAATGATAAGGTATTGCTATTTTAGGTTTTATAGTATTTACTGCTTTTGCTGCTTCTTCCGCTGTCATTGTATAAGTTCCACCAACAGGTAGAATAGCAATATCAGCAGAAATTTCTTTCATTTCAGGAATAAAATCAGTATCTCCTGCAATATAAATTTTATTCCCTTCAATTTCAATTAAAAATCCAATAAAATTACTTGTCTTTGGATGAAAATTTTTATTTATATTATAAGCAGGAACTCCTTTTACTTTGATCCATGCAAGATTAACTTCTTCATAAGGTTTTATCTCTCTTTTTTCTCCTGTCAATATTTTATTCACTGTTCCTTCTGGTCCAATTAAAAATGTATCTTTTTTCAAAATTTTTGTAATATCATCTGGACTAAAATGGTCATAATGTGAGTGAGTTATACATATTAAATCTGCCTTTGGTTGCTCTTTAGTCAATTTCCATGGGTCAATATATATATTCTTTCCCGATGTTGAAATCAATATACTTGCATGCCCAAGCCATTTTATATTATTTACCATTTGACACCTCCTTGTAGTTTCCTTTAAATAATATTATACACCAAAAATTTATATATATGGGAAAATATATATGTGGAATTGACGAAAATGGATTTGGTTCTATATTAGGTCCCCTTGTTGTAACCGGAATTTTAGTGGATGAAGGGATAAAAATTCCTGAATATATTAAAGATAGTAAAATTTTTTATAGAAATAGAAACGATTTTAGAAAACTTGAAGAGATTGCAATTGTCTTGTATTACATGATTGAAAAAAAATTACCGGATTCTCCTTATGAAATTTATAAAAAATTTACTTATTCTCAATGTGCATTTGAGGAAAATATCTGTGAGAAAAATATATCATCCAATTTTAGAACTCTCAATCTAAACCAACTTCTATCTAAATATGAGGATTTTCTAAAAGAAAGCGATAAACTGAAAAAAGTAAAACTTAATCTTATGTGCCCTTATTTTTTTAACGCATTTGTAGACAAAAAAAATTCAAAATTTATTCTAAATCTTTCTCTTTTTTGTAAGACAATTAAAGGAATGGAAGAATATGATAATACTAAATTCTTCTGTGGGAAAATAGGAACTACTATTTATTACAAAAATTATCTCTGTTATTTTCTACCTGAGCACGAGATAAAAACAATAAATGAAAACGATGAATTTTCTTTTTATAAAAGTTTTAAAAGAGGGAAAAATTTTGAAATAGTTTTTTATAAAAATGTAGAGAATATATCTCCTGTCTCTTCTTTGGCTTCAATTATTGGGAAATATATAAGAGAGATTATTATGGAAAGCATAAGGAGATGTTTAAATATAAAGGAAGAAATTTCTGGATATAGGGACAAAAAAACAAAAAAAGCAATTGAAAGTATTGATTTTGGAAAATTTAAAAAAGAATGTATAATCAGGAATTGTTAAATAAAACTCCTTATAATTATAATCTCTTTTTCGCTTATCTTTAAGTTTTCAAATATAATATTTAACACCCTTTCTTTCTCTTTAAATTCAAAATCATTAACTTCTTTTTCATCTATTGTAATTTTAAGGTTCTTTGTTCTTTCTTTTTTCCAAAATTTAAGATTTATTTCCTTCGTTTCAATAATTCCATGTTCTATTTTTATTTTAAATTTCTCTCTTTTAGGTAGAATTGAGTACTCGTAATTTCCCCATGCCAATCCAGAAGAGAAAAATAATGTAAATTTATTTTTAAAAACAATTGGTTTAAAAGTGATTGATTTTTTAACATTATCAATTAAAAAGCCAGACCAGTTTAAAATTAATAACCAAGCTGAAAATGGTCTTGCATAATAATTACCACACTCAGGATAATTAAATGGATCTCTCTTAATTCCATCATGCCTTTCAATTATAGCCTCTATTATTTCTCTTGCTTGATCTATTTTACCTCTCTTTAAAAGTAAACCAGCAATCACAAATTCTTCACCTTCCCAAACTTCATCACAATATCGCATTGGTTCTTCTGGTCTATCTTTAAATGGCCAGGTACATATTAAAATCCCTTTTTCTTCTCCTAATGCATAAACTCTCATATAATAATTTTTGTGATTTGATAATTTTCTAAAATTGAATTTTAAAATTGAATTTAATGTCTTATTTATATATTTTTCATCAACTAAATTCCCTAAATTAAGGATATCTGCAAATGCCTGGCCAAGGAGTTGAGAAATAAGACAACCATTTAAAAATTGATAACTTGGTAATGGCTCTCTATTACATTTTTGAACAAAATAATAACCATTCCATAAATTTAATATATTTTTTTTACCTCTTTCATAAATCTCTTTACATATATTTGAAAATTCCATGTCATTCATAAATTCAGAAATTTTAGCCATTGCCTTTAAAGAAGCAATATAAATAAAAGATGTGAAAGGATTGGGTCCATAAAATTCTATATCATAGGTATTATGCTGCTCTCCCTCTATTAAACCATCTTTATCTACATCCCATTCTTTCCAGATAAACTCCACTGTTTTCTTTAAATTTGGATATATTTTTTTTAAAAATTCATTATCTCCTGATATCTTCCATTCTCTGTAAACTTTCAAAACTGTCCCCGGTTGTCCATCCGCTGCTGGCTTAAAATCCCATATTTTTATTCCCAAAGGTACATTTGTCCTGAAAGCCATATATCCATTATTGTCTACATTATACAAATAATCTATTTCTCTCATTTTCTTCTCAAGATTAGGGAATAAATATGGTATCATATGTTCGTAATTGTAAACATGGGTACAATTCAAAGGACAGCAGCCACCATTTTCATCACAACCTTCAAATCCATAAAAATAATCATCTATTCTTAAAAATGTATTACTTCTCAATGCAACAAATTGAGTGCTTATTGCATTCAGAAAACTTTCTGGCATCTCTGAAGAAAAAAATAAACTGGCAAATTTTTCACTTTTCTCTTCAATATAACTTTCATTTTTTTTGAAATACTCAATAATTTCAATTGAATTTTTAAATTTTTTACCATACCAGTTCTTCAAAACCTTATTTCTTACCTCTCCATCCATTCCCCAGTAGTTTATTCTATTGGGGAAATACCATGAAAGATAAAATTTTATATCAGTTTCCTCATCAGGCATAATCTCTTTATCAACAATCAATGCACCAAGAAGAGTCCTCCCTTCTTTTGTTTCTCCTTCAAAATCATTTACTATCTTTCCACTCAAAAACTGCCTCCAAAATCCAACTAAACCTCCATTTTTGAAATAAACATTTTGATTATCAGTTGCAAGGCATATATTCCCATATCTTATATCATCTTCATTATATTTTTTAGATGTAAATAAAATTCCTGAAAAACTATCATTTTTAATGAAAAGATTTAAATTCCTACCAAAACACTTATTGACTAAAGAAGTAAACCTTTCCGTACCATCTGTTCCTATAGGATTCATCGTTGAAAATGCAAGAGACAAATTTATTTTTTTTCTTGTAAGATTTTTTATTCTATATTTAAATATGGCAATTGGTAGAGAAGAGTTATCTTCATCAAGGGGAATAAAAGGGGAATATGCTGAAAGTGTAACTTTCAATGGAAAATTTTTTTCAATAAAATTGATAAAAGCAAATGGGAAAAAGTTTGTAAATTCTGCTTCTTCAAAATGGGGCATCCCTTCCATTCTTAAACTTCTCAATCCATGAGCATCTTCATATGGTGGGAATGGTTTCCTAGCAATAATTTTTATGATCGGTTCTTTTTGAATTATTTTAAGTGCTACAAAATTACCATATAGGATATTTCCTTTAGATGGCCTATTAAATATTTCCCAATCACTTAAAGACCCCCTACCTTCAAGGGCAATTGAACCTGTTCCAATACCTCCAAGTAAAAATTTTATCATTCTTAAATTTTCTCCTTTGTGAGTTATAAGTTTCATTTTGGCTCCTTTTTTTCTTTTTGAAATTATACAAAAAATTCAAAAAAATTCAAAATTTTACTTTTTTAAATTTTAAAGGTATAATTAGTTGAAAAGGAGAATAAGATGAATATTAAAGATTTCTATACAGGTCTTGATAAAAAGAAAAAAATAATCTGGTGGATCTGTATTGGAATTATTTTTCTCTCAATTCTAAGAGTGGGTATATGGAGTACAAGGAGAGGCAGAACTCCAACTGTAAAAACATTTATAAAGAAATTGAAAAGTCCAAATAAAAATGAAAAAATATATGGAATTTACAATTTAGGGAATTTGAAAGTAAAAGAAGTACTCCCTGAAATAGAGAAAATCTTTCAGGAAGATCCCAATGAAGATGTTAAAAGAGTTTGTGCTTGGAGTATAGCACAGATTGATTTCAACAAATTGCTCTCTTACCTTGATAGTTCAAATAAAAAAATTAAAGAAATAACATTTGAAACTATTATGAAAATTGATAAAAATAATGTTGATTACTTAGTAGATAGACTTGATAAAGAGGATAAGGAAACAAAATTAAAAATTATTTCATATATAAATTCTCCTCAGCATAAAGATAAATTAATGAAAATAGTTGAAAATGGAGAAGAAGATATTGAGGTTAGAAAATCTGCACTTGATAAAATAAAAAATATGAGTAAATGGGAGGAAGTTGAAGCATCTTTATGGGGTTTATATTATAATGAAAAAAATGATGAAATGAAAAATTATGTTTATCAGACAATAAAAGAAATGAAAGAAATGCAAAAAAAGGGGGGAAAATGAAAAGTAAGAGATCTGGTTTTACTTTAGTAGAACTACTTGTTGTAATAGCAATTATTTCAATGCTTGCAGGACAAATTTTGCCATCCTTATCAACTGCAAGAGAAAAGGGAAGACAAGCAAATTGTATGAATAATCTTCATCAAATAGGGCTTGCAATTGAAATGTATTATCAGGATTATGACGATTATCCAACATGGCTTTCACTTCTATGCAAAAGCGAAACACATGGACTTGGATGGAACTATCTTGGCAAGGGTGATGTTCTTATATGTATAACTGATATAAATAGAGGGAATAAAGGTCATGGTAATTCATCTTTTCCAGAAACATGTGATATCCCTCTAACAAAAGTTCAAAATAGTTACTCATATTCTCCGGATGATTTTGATACAAATGCATATAATAATAGAAATCCAGATGTAAAAGTTTGTAGTTATTCCTATGAATTTGCCGGGACTCGTTGTAAATGGTTTGAAAGCAGCCACCCACCTTCAGATATACAGCAAGCAGATATTAATGGAGATGGAGTTGTAACATGGAAAGAAGCAAAAATATGGGAATCAATGCATGGCGGACGTGGAGGCCAAGTTCCAATTGCAAGATGTTACTGGCATAAATATAACCACCATCAGAAAGTGTTAAATCTTGCTTTTAGAGATTATAATGTATTTACAAGTGATGAAGATTGGGCTTCTACATCTTATTAACTTAAAGAACTTCTTTTGCCACTTTTCTAATCACATCTATAATTTTTGATATTTCTTCTTCTTTCATAATTGTCTTTATTTCAATTGATACCATTCTATCAAGTATATCTTTGGTTTTGGGGAAAACACCTCCTGCTATTTCAACATTAGCGATAAAATGCCAGTAATTTAAGATTGCTGGATTTATTCCAAAGTTTTTCATTTTCTCTTTAAATTTCTCTGTTTTTTCTTTTGAAGGGAGGTAAAATGTCAAAAATGTTGCTATTTCTCCCTCAGGATCTGGAATATTCCTAAAAACAATACTACTTATATCTTTTATCCCATCTTTAATTTTCTTTTTATTTTCCCTTTGTCTTCTTATAATTTCTGGAAGTTTTTTTAGTTGAACGATTCCAAGAGCACCCTGTAATTCACTCATTCTAAAATTGAACCCTTTCCTCATTCTTTTCTCTTCCCCTCTACCAATATCTTTTAAATGGGGATGCCCATGGTCATGGTAATATTCTGCCTCTTTATAAATTTCTTCGTTATCAGTTACAACCATTCCGCCTTCTCCTGTTGTCATAACTTTAACATAATCAAAGGAAAAACAACCAATATCTCCAAATGTCCCAAGTTTTTTCCCAAAATAACTTGCTCCTGTGCTCTGACAATTATCCTCAATAACAGGTAAATTTTTACTTTTTGCTATTTCAATAATCTTATCTATTTTCCCTGAACAACCCATCATATTTACAGGAATAATCGCACATGTATCTTTTGTAATTTTATTCTCAAGGTCGGAAATATCAATATTTAATGAATCGTCAATTTCACATAAGACAGGTTCAAATCCACTCTCTTCAATTGCCTCAATTGTTGCAACAAATGTGAAACATTGAGTTATTATTTCTTTCCCTTTTGGTAAATTTAAACTTTCAATTGCAACCTTTAAAGCAGCAGAACCAGAAGAGACCCCAAGAGCATATTTTGAACCTATAAATTCTTTAAATTTATCTTCAAATTCTTTAACTTTATAAATCCCTTCTCTTTCTTTATCAAATCCATATCTAAATAAAACCTTCCTTTTTAAAACATCAACTACTTCTTTTATTTCTTCTTCTCCAAAAACTTCTCTTCCGGCCATTTTCTTCCTCCCTTTTTATAAAAATTTTTCCCATATTCAATAAATGTTTCTGCCATTGCTTTTATTTTTTCGGGAGTATGTCCAACTGCCTCAGGAGAAGAATACCAATGTGCAATAAATCCCCCATCAAACTTACCAAAATATTCTATAAGTTTTTTGGCATAATTTTTTACATCTTCAACAGTTCCTTTAACCATTGTATTTTGAATATCTACAGGACACCAGAAACAGACCCTTCCTCCAAATCTTTTACTTAAATTTTCAATTCCCATATTTTCCTGCTGGTCCATCTGAATTACATTTAAATTTGCTTCTATTAATCCATCAAGTATATCTGTTATATAACCACAACTATGCAAAAAACTCAAAATTCCTTTATCCCTTGCAAATTTATATACTTTTTCATATTTTGGTTTCCATACACTATACCATATTTCAGGTTTTACCATCAATCTATCTTGAAGGCCCCAGTCATCACAGGAGAAAATTCCGTCAACTCCAATTTCTGAAAACCTTTCAATTGATACCATTGCTAACTCACATAATTTATCAAGAAGAATATCAAGTTTTTCTGGATATAAATAAGGGTCTGTCCATGCTGCTTCATGCCCTCTTAAATATTCAAGACGATGAATTAAACTGAAAGGAATATGTGCAAGGACAAATTTTTCTTCTTTATTTTCTTCGATTTTCTTTTTTGCTGTTAGGTATCTTTCTTTTTTTTCATAATTAGGGAACCTCACTTTTGACCATTCAGAATAATCACTTAAAGGATGAAATTTAACCTGTCCCATTGTTTTATCTCCCGGTAATTTCTCCCATATACAACCAAATTCATCTTCCCATTTTGTTTCTGTTTGGATAATTGGTTTAAAATCAGGATCCGGGTCTAACCCTACAAATAAAAAATCACTTCCATAAGGAGGGGGTAAGTGATAAGGTACTCTTTCTGGTTTTTTAAATAAAATAGCCCTTTTAACAATTTCTTTAGGTCTCATTTTTTATCTCTTTTTTATTTTTCTCTCTTTTTTCTCATATCTGGTAAAATATTTTATGAATAATTTTGAGATTGGTCAATTTTAAAAAAGGGAAATAGGAGAGAAAAATGGGAAAATTGAAAAGGTTTGGAGTTTCAATGGAGAATTCATTACTCGCAAAGTTTGATAATTTTATAAAAAAACAAAAATATAAGAATAGATCTGAAGCAATAAGAGATATTATAAGAGAAAAGTTTGTTGAAGAAGAATGGAAGAAAGGGGAAGAAGTTGCCGGCTGTATTGTTATTGTCTATGAGCATGATGTTCCCAATATAGTGGATAAAATAATAGATATCCAGCATAAGTTTTCAGAAAATGTTATTTCTACTCAGCATATTCATATGGATGAAGAGAATTGTATTGAACTTGTTGCTGTTAAAGGGAAGGTTGAAAAAATTAAAGAATTATACTTCAATTTAAAGGTACTGAAAGGAGTAAAATATTCTTCAATTATAAAAGCAACAACAGGGGAAAAAATCAAATGAGAATAATTTTAACTGGAGGGGCTGGATTCATAGGAAGTTGTTTACTGAAATATTTAAACGAAAAAGGGATAAATGATATTTTAATTGTTGATAATTTAAATGAAGAAAAGGCAAAAAATATTAAAAACAGAAAATATTGTTGTTATTACCAGAAGGAAGAATTTATTCTTAAAATAGAAGAGAAGAAGATTGATAAAAATTTTGATTTAATTATTCATCTTGGCGCCTGCACAAATACAAGAGAAAAAAATGTGGAATATATTTTTAGGAATAATTTCATCTATTCAAAAAAACTTGCCGTTTTTTCTCTTGAAAATGGTATATCTTTTATTTATGCCTCATCTGCTTCAACTTATGGAAGAGAGGAAAAAAATTTTTCTGATGATGAAAAAAATATAGAAAATCTTGTTCCAACAAATTTATATGGACTCTCAAAACATATTTTTGATTTATGGGTGATAAATAATAAATTAAATGAAAAGTTAGTTGGACTTAAATTTTTTAATGTTTATGGACCTAATGAAGAGCATAAAAAAGATATGAGAAGTATAATTTCAAAAGGATATAGACAGATAAAAGAAAAAGGAAAAATTAGATTATTTAAATCATACAGGGAAGAATATAAAGATGGTGAGCAGAAAAGGGATTTCATTTATGTTTTTGATGTCTGTGATGTTATATGGTTTTTTATTGAAAATAAAAATAAATCTGGAATATATAATGTTGGGACAGGGAAAGCAACAAGTTTTAATGAAATAGCAGAATTACTGTTTAAATATATGGGGCTTAAAAAAGAAATAGAATACATTGATATGCCAGAAGATGTTAAAAATCACTATCAGTATTTTACAAAGGCAGATATTGAAAAATTGAGAAAAGCAGGCTATAAAAAAAACTTTACAGATATTGAAGAAGGGATAAAAGAATATATAAAATACCTTAACTTTTTGCAAGTGTAATTATTATAACCTTTTTTGCCCCTCCATTAATTAAAATTTTTTTGCATTCTTCTGTTGTTGCTCCTGTTGTATAAACATCATCTATGAGTAAAACAATCTTATCATTTATTAAATCACTCCTTTTAAGTTTGAAACTATTTTTTACATTCTCTATTCTCTCTTTTTCATTTAATTCTGTCTGTGATTTTGTATTTTTTGATTTTAAAAGTATATTCTGATACATTTTTTTATTAAATTTTTTTGCTATGTAGTTTCCAATTAGTGCACTCTGATTAAAACCTCTTATAAACTCTTTTTTCCAGTGTAAAGGCACAGGGATAATTAAATCAAATTCAATTTTCTCCTTTAAAATTTTTTCTTCAATGAATAAAGAGAAATACTTGGCAAAACTCTTTCTCCCATTATATTTATATTTCACTATTGCTTCTTTGAAAGGGCCCTCATATCTACCTACATGAAATCTATCTTTAAAACTCTCATTTATAAAAACTATTTTTGAAAAACAATCATTGCAAAACCCCCAATTTTCAGCATAACTCTTATTACATCCAATACATTTCTCTTTTAAAAAATTATTAATGATTAGACACAAAAAGGACTTTAATTTACAATAAAATTTATGGAACTTAAAAGAAGATATATTTTTAAAGGTTTCTTTACTAATTTTTCCTTCTCCTTTTTGATAATCTTTTTTATCTTTTTCCTTAACAGTCTATTTCAACTTATTGATTTAATTATTAAAGGGCCCTTTTCTATAATTCCCATTTTGAATTTTTTTATTTTAACAGTTGCCATATCTTTTCAATATATCATCCCTCTTTCTGTTTTAAGTGCTTCTATATCATTTTTTTCAATTCTTTCTTCTGATAGAGAATTAAACATTTTTGCTTTCTCAGGTATTCCATATCATTCCTTAATTATCCCTCTCATCAATTTTTCTATTATTTTTACACTTTTTCTATTTTATTTCAATTTTTTTTCTCTTCCTCAAATGAAATTTGAGAAAAGAAATATAATGGATAAAATCAAACTCAAAAACCCATTATTTTTAATAACTGAAAAGGAAGTGATAAGAGAAATACCTGATACCACAATTTATATTGAAAAAATATATAGAGATTTCAATTTTAAAAATATATCAATTACAAAGAAAGAAGATTCTCTGACAATTTTTTTAAAAGCAGAAAAAGGGAAAGTTATATATAATCCTCAAAATAATCAACTCATTTTTTTGCTTGAAAACGGGGACATTTTGAATTACACTAAAAATGCAGTAAATACAATAAACTTTAAAAAATATGAATTTTTAATAAATTTACCCCAAAATTTTCAACTTCCTTCTATTAGGCCAAAAATTTCAGAAATGGGTTTCTCTAAACTCATAAAAATTAAAAATATTGAATCATCAATTGAACTGCATAAAAGAATTATATTCTCTATCACTCCTTTAATCTTCTTAATTCTTGGGTATTGTATAGGAATAAATTTGAAACAGAAAAATAAAGTTTTATATATAGGCCTTGGAGGATTAATAAGTATAATATTTTTTGAACTCCTTATTGTGGGAGAGTTAATTGTAAGAAGATTTGAAAAGTCAGTTTTTCTTTATTTCCCTGTTATAGTTTTTGTTCTTATTATTAAAAGAATTTGGAAATGAAAAAGAAGTTTTTTTACATATTTTTTAACTTTTTAAAGTTTTTTATACTGATTTCAGCTTTGTTTATCATCTTTTTCTTAATTACTCAGATTATTGAGGGACTGGCAGATTATATCAAATACCATAAAACATTTCTTTTCAAAAATTATTTATATAATTGCCCTCTCCTTTTCGTTCAAGTATCACCGGTTATCACAATCCTTTCTTCAATGTTAATAATATCACAGATGATAAAAAATAATGAATTGAAAATTTTGTTAATTTCTGGAATTAAACCACTATATATTTTTTCTATCTTTTTAACCTGTGGATTTTTCTCTTCCATACTTTCTTTTTCTATCAAAAATTTTATATCTCCTAATTTGATAAAAAAAATAAATTTTCAAATGCCAAAAACTTCTATCTCATTCTCTTCTCCAAATTACTTCTTTTATTCAGAAAAAATTGCTGGAAACTTTTTTTTGAATGTTGAATTTACAGAATATCTTCCAACTGGTGAAATTATTACAGTAAAAGCAAAAAAAGCAGAAAATTGTAGAGAAAACTATTGGATTTTTGAAGAAGGGAGTATATGGGCATTTGATAAGGGAAAAAATCTTATAAATGGGGAAAAATTTAATATCAAAAATTTAAGGATACCTTTAACTTCTGAAATATTATTGATTTCGTCCATAGATGCTGAAAAATTTTCATTTTTTCAACTTTTTAAAATTATTAAAAAAATGGAAAATTTAAAATTAAAATCAGTAAGTTTAATTACCTGTCTTAATGAAAAAATCTCATATCCTCTACTTAATCTTTTTATAATTTTTGTAATATATCCAATTTTTAAAAAGAGGGAAAAAATTTCAACTCTTTATGTTTTTTCTTTTTCCTTTCTTTTTTCTCTTTTTACTTATGGGATTTATATTTTCTTCTCTTCTCTTTCAAAAAATGGAAAATTTTCTCCAATTTTTGGTACTTGGATCTTGCACATAGGAATTATAATTTATTTCTTATTGACTGAGAGAAAATTTGAATAAAACTCAAAAATCTTGTAATATATTAAGAAAATCAATTAAAAATAAAATGAGAAAAGATCTTGTACTTGAAATAGGAGTTGAAGATCTACCAACAAGTTTTTCTGAATACGTTGATAATTTTTTATTGGAATTCAAAAAAATTTTAATAGAGGAAAGGATTGAGTTCTCTGATTTAAATATTTTTTATACACCAAGAAGAATTATATTTTTTTTAAAGGAAGTGGCACCTTATCAGAAGGAAAGAATAATTGAAATTTCTGGTCCTCCTTTTGATATCTGCATTGACAAAAATAATAAATGGACAGTTATTGCCAAAAAATTTGCAGATGCTCATAAGGTTAAACTTGATCAATTAAAAATATTTGAAAAAAAAGGGAAGAAATTCGTTGGTATTGTTAAAATAGAAAAGGGCAACTCAATAATAAAAATTTTCAATAATGTTGTAAATAAATTCTTGGAAAAAATTGAAATACCGAGAGGGATGATATGGAATGAGAAAAAATTTAAATTTTATAGACCGATAAGATATATTTCTGCGATTTATGGAGAAAGAGCAGTTAATGTAAAAATAGGTGATATTAAAAGTAAAAGTTTTACATATGGACATAGAATCCTTTCTGAGAAAAAAATAAAGATAAAAAATACAAAGGACTATTTTGATAAAATTCTTAAAAATTTTGTTATTTTTGATCAAGAGGTTAGGAAAAAGATGATTGAAGAGGAAATAAGGAATATAACAAATGATAAATACGATTATGATAAGTGCTTAATTGAAAAAATAGTCCCACTTATAGAATATCCTATCTGTGGTATCTGTAATCTTCCAGAAAAATACAAGGAATTACCTAAGGAACTTGTTTTTTTAATTCTTTCAAATGTTAAGGGTATTCCTTTATTAAATAAAAATGGTGAAATTTCTCCTTTTTTCATTGTTATATGTGATGGTGTTTTCAATGAAAAAGTAAAAGAGAATTATCAAAAAGTTGTTGAAAGTAAAATAGAGGATACATTTTTCTTTTTAAACTATGATTTAAATAAAAAACCTTTTATTGAATATTTAAATGATCTTAAAAATATTATCTATCACCCTTCTTTTGGAACAGTTTATGATAGAGTTGAAAGAATAAGAAGTATATGTAATTTTTTATGTACCCAGTTGAATTTAGAAAAGGAGGTTGTAGATAGAATAAATATGATTGTTTCTTTATGTAAAAACGATATTGCAACAGCACTTGGGACTGAATTTCCATCTTTACAAGGGATAATTGGTAAAATTTATTCTATAAAAAATGGTTATGATAAGATAATATCAAATTCAATTGAACAGCATTACTGGCCAAGATTTGTGGGAGATAGAAAACCTGAATTTATTGAATCTGCAATTGTATCAATTTCTGATAGAATTGAAATGATATGCAGTTTTATAAGCGAAGGAATTGAAATTAAAGGAGATGAGGATCCTCTTGGAATAAAAAAGATAACAACAGGTATGATTGAGATAATATGGGATAAAAAACTGGAATTTTCAATATCAAAAATTGTTCACACAGCATTAGATTTATTGAATAGAAATAGACCCCAAATTAAGGATTTAATTTTAGATTTTATATTTCAGAGAGCAGAAAACTTATTAATATCAGAAGATATACCATATGGATTAAGGAAATCTATTCTTTCTATTGAAAAGGATAACCTTTTTAACATAAGGAGGAAAATTGATGTAATAAAAAATGTTATTATAGAAGGGAAAGGAGAGGAAATTCTTATACCATTTATAAGGGTAGCAAATATGTTAAAAGAGGCAGATAAAAAGAAAATAGAATATGGAGAATTTAATAAGGAATTATTAAAAGACCAGACAGAAAAGGAATTATATCAGTTTTTGATTGAAAATAAAGAAAAAATGGAAAAATACCGAAATGAAAAAAAATATATTGAATTCCTTGAAGAAATGAGGAAATGGAAAGATCCAATAGATAAATTCTTTAACGATGTTTTTGTTATGGTTGAAGATAAAAAAATAAGGAATAATCGTCTTTCACTTTTGAAAATGATAAATGATATTTTTATAAAATTTGCTGACTTTTCTTATATTCCTTTGAAAGAGGTAGAAAATGTTAAAAAAATTTGATCCTGAAATTTATTATGCGTTGAAAAAAGAAATAGAAAAACAGAGAAATACAATAAATTTAATTCCTTCAGAAAATATTGTGAGTAAAAATGTATTAAAAATTGTTGGTTCAATCTTTACAAATAAATATGCTGAGGGCTATCCAAGAAAAAGGTATTATGGTGGATGTAAATATGTTGATATTGTTGAAGAAATCGCTATCAGAAGGGCATGTAAACTTTTCAATTCAGAGCATGCAAATGTTCAACCCCATTCAGGAAGTCAGGCAAATATGGCTGTATATTTTTCTGTTTTAAAACCGGGGGATAAAATTCTTGCAATGGATATATCCTCTGGTGGCCATTTAACACATGGAGTGAAGGTAAATTTTTCTGGGATGCTATATAGAACTTCTTTTTATTCAGTAAGTAAAGAGACGGGTCTTATTGATTATGAAAATGTCAGGGAAATTGCTTTAAGAGAAAGACCAAAAATTATTGTTTGTGGAAGTTCATCATATTCAAGAATAATAGATTTTAAAAAATTTAGTGATATCGCGAAAGAAATTGGTGCTTATCTTTTATCAGATATCGCTCATATTGCAGGACTTATTATTGCAGGAATTCATCCATCACCTGTGAAATTTTCTGAATTTGTTACATCAACAACTCATAAAACATTAAGAGGTCCAAGAGGTGGTTTGATATTATGTAAAAAAGAATTTAAGGAAAAGATAGATAGTATGATAATCCCAGGAATTCAGGGAGGACCACTTGTTCATGTTATTGCAGGTAAAGCAGTTGCTTTTAAAGAGGCAATGAGTAAAAAGTTTATAAAATATCAAAATCAGATTGTCAAAAATTGTAATGTTTTATGCGAGGAATTGAAAAAAAGGGGATATAAGATAGTTAGTAATGGAACAGAGACACATTTATTTGTAATTGATTTAAGAGATAAAAATATAACAGGTTTGGAAGCTCAGGAAATTCTTGAAAGTGTTGGAATTATTACAAATAAAAATTTAATTCCCTTTGATCCATTTCCTCCTTCAATAACAAGTGGAATAAGAATAGGAACTCCATGTATAACAAGTAGAGGGATGAGTGAAAAAGATATGATAAAGATTGCTGAATGGATTGATGAAACATTAAAAAATAGAAATAATGAGAAGATTTTAAAAGATATAAGAAGAAAAGTAAGGAGATTTGCAAATGAATTCCCGATCTACCCGGAATAAAAGACCTGACTGGGACACATATTTTATGAATATAGCAAAACTTGTTTCTGAAAGGTCCACATGTTTAAGAAGGAAGGTAGGTGCAGTTATTGTCAAGGATAAAAGAATTCTTGCGACTGGTTATAATGGTGCTCCAACAGGACTTACTCATTGTGAAATAACCGGATGCATAAGAGAAAAACTTAAAATACCATCGGGTGAAAGGCATGAATTATGTAGGGGGCTCCATGCAGAACAGAATGCTATTTTACAGGCAGCATACCATGGAGTTTCAATAAAAGGAAGTATTCTATATATTACATGTCATCCTTGTAGTGTATGTGCCAAAATGATAATAAATGCTGGTATAGAAGAAATAATTATAGAGGAAGGATATCCAGACAAAATGGCAGAGGAAATTTTAATGGAAGGTAAAATAAAAGTAAGGTATTTAAAATGATGGAGATACCAGAATTTTTAAGGGAATATTTTAATAGAAGGGATATAAAAACAGACGAGGAAATAAAAAAATTTCTTTATCCCAAAGTTGATGATCTTATAGACCCATACAGTATTGAAAATATAGAAAAGGCAACCTACCAAATTATTAAAAGTATAGAAAATAAAGAAAAGATATTTATTTATGGAGACGGTGATATTGATGGTATTGCTGGAGTATTTTTTATTTTAGAATTTTTGAAGGACAAAAATGTTAATTTTAATTATTATTTAACACACAGACTTGAAGATTATGAAATAGAAGAGGAATTTGCAGATTATCTTTTAAAAGAAAGATATAAAATTGTCATACTTATTGATTCCGGTATATCATCTTATAAATTTCTCAAAAAATGTGAAGAGACAAATATAAAGGTAATTATTATTGATCACCATCTTGCAGATTTTAATATTCTTTCAAAATCTCATATTTATATTCACCCATTTTTAATTTCTAATAATATTGATTTTTCAGCAGCAGGGCTCTCATTTAAACTATTTCAATCATTAATTTCAAATTACTCTTCAATCCATCTTTCTGATTACATATGTATTGCTGGGCTTGCAGTTTTGAGTGAAAATGTTGAGTTGAAAAATGATAATAGAATTTTTGTAAAGGAGATGGTTAGGAATTTAAAAAATTCAAAAATTAAGGGTTTAAATTTCCTTATTTCAAAGTATCTTACAGATGAATTTGAAATTGAAGATATCAAAATAAAAATAAATCCAAAACTCAATTCCCCGGGTAGATTTGGTAATCCTGATTTATCTTTAAATTTACTTACTGAAAAGGAAGATAGAGAAATTGAAAAGTTATTAAAGGAGATTGAGATACTTGATAGGAAAAGATATAAGATTACACAGAAAATAATTGAAAATATAGAAAGAAGTAATGGTTGGGAAAATAGATTTATAATTTTGGATAATTTCCCTGAATCTTTATGTGGAATTATAAGTAGTCGGTTTGTTGAAAAAATAAATTTGCCTTTCCTTGTAATGAGTAAAAAGGGAGATATTATAAAAGGTTCTGGTAGAAGTCCTGAAAATTTCAATTTATATGAAGTTATGAAGGAGATAAAGGATAAATTTTTATCTTTTGGTGGTCATAAAAATGCAATAGGATTTAAATTTAGAGTGGAGAAAAGAGATGAAATAGAAGAATACTGGAGAAGTATAAAAGTATCTGGTGAAAAAAAATTAAAAAATGAATATGATGCAATTTTTGAAATAGATCAGATTAAACCAAATTTGTTGGAATATTTTGATCTTCTAAAACCATATGGGAAAGGGAATGAACCACCCGTTTTTTTAAGCAGAAATGTTTTAATGAAGAAAATAAATAAAGGCAACGAGGTTAAATATTGGGCAAAAAAAGGGAATTCAGTTTTTGAATGTAAACTTTCTAATCCAGAAATTCAGGAAGGGATAAAGAACATTTTTTATACACCTAAAATAGAAAAAATAGATGGTTATTATAGAATAATACTTGAAATAAAAGAAATTAACTGATAATTTCTTCTTTTATTTTGAGAGGTCTTTTAACTTTCCCTTTTTTTAAACACTTTGTACATATTTTCATTTTTCTTATAATACCATTATATTCAATAGTAATATTCTGAATATTTGGTTCCCATTTTCTTTTTGTTTTCCTGTTTGAATGACTTACCTTATTTCCTGCTCTCGGCTCTTTTCCACATATTTCACATCTTCGTGCCATTTTCCCTCCTATTCTTTTATTTTCCCTTCCTGCTTTAATAGATAATAAGTCCTTTTTGCATAACTATTTTCCGGATTTATTTTTAAAACTCTTTTTAAATAATTTACTGCTTCATTTATATTATTATAATGCACAAGATAAATTGATGCAATACTACATAAAACATCCTCATCATAAGGATTGAACCATTCAGCAGTTTTATAATACTTAAATCCCTTTTCTATATCGCCGAGTTTTAAATATACAGTTCCAAGATTAGCATCTGTTTTTGCAAAATGAGGGAAAAGGTAATTATTTATGTAAAGATAAATTTTCTCGCTCTCTTTATAATTATTTATCATTCCATATACATAGGCAAGTTTATACCAACATTCATAATTATATGGATTTATTTGAAGGGAGATAACATAATTTTTTATACTTTCTTTGTAATCTCCTCTATCCTTTGCAAATATACCATTTTTGTAATAAATCTGAGAGTAAATTCTGTAATAGGAGTAAAAAATTGAAAGAATAAAGGAAGAGAATATAATTGAATACCATAAATTTTTTGATATTTTAAATTCAATTTTTTTATCTTTAAAATATGTTGCAGTTAATCCAAGCAAAAACCAGAAATACATACTTGTTGAAGGATTTGTTAAATTTGTTGAAAATATATTATCAGATAAAACACTTATTATTCCTCCACAGATTCCAGCAAGTATTCCTTTTTCCTTTTTATTTTTTATTGAGAATATAATGAAACTTATGACAAATATAAGAAAAATTAAAAGTCCTATTATTCCTGTTTCTGCCCATTTTTCAAGATATTCATTGTGAGGATGATTTGTAACAGGTGTGGATTCTGGTTGAAGGAAATATTCCCTTTTTCTGAAATAAGGATAAAAAAATATAAAATTACCAAATCCCCATCCAAAAAATGGTTTTTTTAAAATCATTCTCCATGTTCCAGTCCATATGTAATATCTTATATTTTCCTTATACCAGTTTATTATTTTAGGGGAAAAAGCAATTATTAAAAGAGTGAGCAATATAATTCCAGCATATTTTATAATACCTTTATTATCTATATTATGAAAATACCACACAAAAGAGATTCCTATTACAAAAGCCATCATTGCTGCCCTTGATTGAGAAACAAAAAGTCCCCATATACCTGTAATTAAACAGATAATATCAAGCATAAAAAGAAATGAAACTTTTTCTTTTCTATAAAAATAATTCAGAAGATTTGAAAAGGAAATGCATAGAACCATTATTATATGACCTGCATAAAAATTTGGATTGCCAAAAGTTGAAATTGCATAATGCCTTTCACCATAAAATTGAGATATTCCAACTATTGAGGCACAGATTCCAGAAAAAATCCATATATAAAAAATCCTATAGTCAATTTCTAAATTTGTTGCTGTTATAAAGATGAGAAAGTAAAGTATATAATTTTCAAGATTTTTTGCTGACTCATATTTAAAAGGGGCCCAGAATAAAGAAATCAAAATCCAGGAAAAATATATTACAGGTAGATAAATTAAATTTGAGAATTCAAAATCTTTCTTTAAAAATAAATAATAAACTGAAATTAAAAGACAGAATAAAAAACCAGTTAGATTTTTTATAAGTGTATAATCATATGCAGGATGATAAGTAAGAAGGACTCCACCAAAAAAGAAGATTATACAACTTAAAAAAATATATGGTATATTCTTTCTTTCTCTTTTTTTAATTTTTGAAGTTTTCCCCATAAATTCAAATTAACTCTGAAAGAGATAATAACTCAGGAACATATTTATCCCAGCCAAGGGGCATTATATGTATTCCCTGGCAAAGTCCCTTCATCCCTTTTATCAATTCTGCTCCTATCTTTAAACTAACTTTAACCCTATCTTCCTTTTTTGCCTCTGCCATCATCTCTATATATTTTTCAGGAACACTCACTCCTGCAACATTTTCATTCATATATTTTGCCATTCCTGCTGATTTTAACAAAACTATTCCTCCAAGAATTGGGACTTTATATTTTTCAACCCTTTTCATGAATTCCTCAAATTTTTTCAAATCATAAACTGCCTGTGTCTGAAAGAATTTTGCACCTGCCTCTATCTTTTTTTCCATTTTTATTATCTGTAATTCAAGTGGTTCATAACATGGGCTTACGACTGCTCCAAGAAAAAATTCAACCTTTCCATCAAGTTGATTCCCTTTCATATCCTTTCCTTCCATAAGTGTAGAGGCAACTTTTAATAATGAAACAGAATCAAGGTCAAATACTGGCTTTGCTTCTGGATGGTCACCTAAAATTGGATGGTCTCCTGTTAAAATCAAAACATTTCTTATTCCAAGGACATATGCAGAAAGTAAATCTGATTGTAAGGCAAGACGGTTTCTATCCCTGCATGTTATCTGAAAAACTGGCTCAAGACCCATTTCAAAAAGTAAATGGCATGTGGCAAGAGAACCAAGTCTCATAACTGAACTCTGTAAATCAGTAACATTAAAAGCATCTACTTTATCCCTTAATATTTCTGCTTCTTTTAAAAATTCAAGATTTGTTCCTTTACCCGGACCTATTTCAGAAGTTATAACAAATTTACCTTCATTTAATTTTTCATCCAATCTTGATATTCCCATTTATAACTCCTCGTTTTTATCAATATCATAGAATAATTTTT
>Ga0272449_1001280_pt1 | contig 26566 bp, 38 predicted proteins | sample YNPCB0241_FD_198679 | JGI IMG/M metagenome (GOLD analysis project Ga0272449, IMG submission 198679) | Hot spring sediment microbial communities from Yellowstone National Park, WY, United States - YNP-CB-024-1 | ecosystem: Environmental > Aquatic > Thermal springs > Hot (42-90C) > Sediment... | reverse complement strand
AGATATAATCTCATCCTCGAAACTTAATCCCGTTGTTTCTATATCTATAGCACATATAGACTGCTGTCTAACTTTCCGCTCGAACTCATCAAATTTTGTAAGACTATCTACAACTTCAAATGAAGGCAGTAAATGTTTGAATTCTTCTCCAGATAGTACTCGTTGAAGCTGATTAACATGATCTCTGTATTGTCTATCAACCCATAACGATCCAGAGCGTAAAACGGATGCGGGATGTTTCAGTACGAATACAGTGTGATGAGTGATCTGAGAATCTATACAACCGCCAGCATAATCGTCAATTCTAAACGCTTTCAGATGAGTAGTAGCTCTCACAGCAATTTTACCTGCTGCTATTACAAGCAAGTCGGGTAACTGTTTTAGTTCTTCATACAAGAGAGGTGTGCAACAAGTTAACGCTTCTGTAGTAGGTTCAGCATCCTTCGGTGGTCTGCATTTGACAGAGTTCGTAACATATATATCACTCCTAACGACATTTATTTCTCCTAAACGTTTCCATAAGTATTTACCAGCTGGACCTACGAACGGACGTCCATCATCTACCTCGTCGGCTCCAGGAGCTTGTCCCACGACAATCAATCTCGGACGATCTTTGTTAGTATAACTACTGCCTACCCATTGATCCTCTAACTCGTAATACGGACACTTTTTACACACTTCTTCTCTGAATAGATTATACCACTTATAACAAAGTTCTTCGCTGTAAGTGTCCACTAAACTTGCAACAAGTTCAACTGTAGGGGGGTATAACTCCAAGATGTTTCTCTGTGGCAGATCTCGTATGTATGATCGTGCAAAAGTAGTACCGTCAACTTCAGCATGAGGATGCGGCGGCTGTTTTGTGGGATCTGGCGTCCTAAATAGTAATGCCCACCAAAGACCACAAATTATCTTCCTGTTGATATCTTTCACTTGCATTCTGCACCCATTCTTAGCTGAGATTGTACGTAATCATCCTCAATTATTTGATCTATAAGTTCGATGACTTCGTCTATCTTGAGAAGTGTACTTGTATGAATATAGTCATTCCCAGATAAGATAGAAATGAAAGTATTATAGTGGTCTCTGAACTCTTCGCATTTGTCTGCAAGTGTCTCTAAAACGTATGTTATTTCGCGGTATATAGCTTTCAATCTCTTTCTTAGTCTGGACTTCTCGTTTGTAGTTTGCAGTTTCTCATATGTATCTAAGAGCATCTTACGTAGCTGTTGTAACTTACTCTTCGAACGTACGAGAATCTGCCTGCGTAGTCTTCTCTCGTAGTATTTGTTTGATCTCAGCAGTAAGAGATCTTCTTTGACATAATTTTGTAGTTCCCGCCAAAGCTGACTCAGACCTTGACTGTTCACCTTAAAGATTTTGCACAACTCGCATGAATCTCTCCAACTCCAACCGACGTTTAGCAAAATAAAGAGAGCTTTATGTTTCGGCGTTAATTTGTTTGATGTTAGTACAGCTCTAGCAACCTCTTTTCGTAGCAGACTGTAGTACGGATCTGTAGTGTGAGTATCTGGTACGAGAGCTATATCATTATCTTCGTACATATCGACTGTATTGAACCAGTTTCGTCCTACGGTAAGTAGACACTGTCGTGTATTCAGTATTTCAGTTCGTATGTATTTAGCTAGTAACGGTTTATGAACTCCTATAAACTTGCCCGCTAAAAAATCTCTGATGTATTTAGTGATGCCGTACAGTGTAGCTGATATAACCTCATCTTCGTCAAGTGGAAATGTTTCTGTGTTCCGAGCCACTGTCTGAGCCCATGCGAGCAATTTTTTCATTTATAGCCTCCTTTCGCTCGGCTAGAAATTGTATGTAGTTTCTTCTACATTTTTCGCATCTTCGTATGAGCTCAGCAAGCGATTCAGATCTGTCTATCTTACAGTTCCTTATCTCGTAAGACAAACGTTCGATGAGCTCTTGTTTGCATTCCAAAGGAGAGTGGTGTTTCATACCTCTACGTTCCATCTCTTCTGCCAACTCTTCATGTCTCATAAGAAATGAGCAAGGTTCAACAAGATTTCTTTTAGCGTAACCGTCAATCTTTACTCCTCTTTCGAGTGTACCAATGAACATGTGGATCTCACAATGCTCGCCTAGTAAGTGTCGATCACACAAAATTTGAGGTTGAACCATCCACATCCGCATAACTAGTCTCTCTCCTTTAAGATGTTAATTATTTCTGTGATCGCGTGTTGAGCACGTATATGTGCATTTGGCTTTGTTTCATAAATATGCATTATCACACCCTTCGGATACTCATATAGAACGACGAGAATATATTGTCCTCTGCCAGCAGGAAGCTCGATGAACAACGCATTCGTTTTCGTTGCTTTACCCGTATAATGTACACCTCCACTAGGAGTTACATGAACGAATGTATGTCCCCAGCCGATACTTGTATATTCAATTCTTTGTTGAATCTCTTCCGCTTTCTTTTTAGTTAGTGTTGCACCTTGTAGTGTCACCTTTCTCTCCTCTTCTATTTTCAATAGCTCATAACCTTTTCGAGTACCATATCGATGACAAGGTCATCATTGATACTCACAATAGGTTGCTCCCACTCGATACTGTAATCGACATCTTCATGCGTATCTGTACTGCGCCTAGTAATTATAACATCTCCGAAACCTAATTGATCTCCAACAGTAATCTCAAAACGAATGGTATAAGTGCTAAATATCTCTTCGCTTAAAACTTTTACGGTTGCATCTTCCATAGCTGTCCTCCTTAGTAACTAACATTCTCCGCCTAAATCTGGGCGAAATCTAAGAAACACAGGAAAAGACGCTTTCGACGCCTTTTGTTTAGACGGAAAGAGAACAACTTCTACACATTGTCCGATCAAGCTATTCCTATTCTCCCAAAACTCTTTTCTTTGTTTATCTGTGAAGCCGCCTCCGACCTTAAACGTTGTTCCGTCTCTGTCTTGTACGATAAGCGCTCCTAAGACGTGAGTATACTTTCCCGTACCAGCTTCTATACCAACAACTTTATATGTTTGCACGTCTCTTTCCTTAAGTTTCAACCAAGCGTTACTTCGTTTGAAGAGATAGTAAGAGTTTGGATCTTTTATGATTGCACCTTCGAATCCTTCTTTCGTAAAGCGCTCGTAGTATTTATTTATTCCAGACTGATCAACTATGAAATACGGTACTTTCCTTACATACTTACAATCTACATTTCGCAATACTTGTTCAAGTCTATGTTTTCTAGATAGAAGTGGAGTATGGGAAGATCTTCGTCTCCACTCTTCAAGTGTCAAGTAGTCGAAAACGTTAAGTCTGATAGTATGTATGTTCGGAGCTCCCGCTTTCGTAATCGCGGAAAGTGTAGCATTCCAAGAAGAATCAAATACCTCACAATCGTACACACCATCCGGAAGCTCGCACCTTGCTTCTAAAAGCAGATTCTCTATATTCTCCACACGCTTCCCGTTCCGTGTAAGAGCAGTCACATCTCCATTTTCTACCATCAACACAACACGAACACCATCGTATTTAGGTTCTATTATAACCTCATCCGGCAACTTCATTTTTGGATTATACAGATCAGCTAACATAACGGGTACATCTGCGATGACTCCGACAAATAACTTCTTTAGAGAATCTTCTCCAATCCCGATCTTTAAGTCTCTATTCAAGATTCGTACATACCACTTAACGTGATCCTCCACAGGAATAGAATTGAGGAATTGGAGTACGAGCATTCGTGCGTTCTTCGGTCGTTGCTGTAATTGTGTCAAGAGCTCCTTAAATCGAGACCAAGTTTGATTCGGATCTTCTTGAATGGGTTCTGTCGGAATGTGCGTTTCTGATACAGGTGCTCTCACAAAATATTTCTTTTTATAATTATAGGTAAGATCAACGATTTCTTTCAATAATTGCGAATGAGGAGAGACCAATAAAGATTGAAGTGCAGATAGTTTCTCGCGTAGTGTATGTAGATTTTGTATCTTTTCTAGTACTTTGAAGATGCTACTGATGTCACCCGACATGCTTCCTCCCGAATATAAGCTTCAAGTGTAGGCATACCTAATGCTCTAAGCCACCGCGCAAGTGGTATTGCGACTTTAGAAGCACATCTAGGACATTGAACCTCTTTGCTAGCGTCTCGATAATTAGATGGATCAAAAATAGCATCACAATCTATACAAATATATCCTCTATGCAGATCTACGAACATTACTTTCCACCTCCTGTATTTTTTGTGTCCGACTGCCAATCTCTGCTAAAATATACTCGATTGCAGCTTTATTGCGAGCTGTATACGTCTCCGTTATAGGACGTGTCATATAATCTGACAACTTGAAAATCTTCATTGAGATCTGTAGTTCTTGGATGGTTTGCAAGTAGAATCGCTCAAACTCTATAACAGCATTATCTAACGTAGAGTAGTTAGTAAGTCTTAGTGTCTCTCTACGAACTGGGTCGTCTCGTAGAGGCTTGAGGAGTCGAGGGGGTATAGTGTACTCAAACCCAAAAAGAAAACCAACAATAATAGCATCTTCCCACAAAGGTAATTGCTCCTTCAGAATAGACTCTACTTTTGTAACATTTGTGTTGAAGAACTTAGCGTAAACGAGAGCGTCAACTGGATGCCGATCAACTAAAACAATCTTCTCTTCTTCGAGAGCTTCTAAGATCATCTCGTGGCGTACATACATCTCGAATGTCGCGAGATCTTGAAGCGCTCCGTCTGTAAATCTACTTACAGGCACTCGTGCGATTATCTCTCGGTACAACTCAGTAATAAGTTTTGTAGGTTTTTTGAGATGCTTTCGTAGCTCGTACAAAAACAACGATTTGCCCGTACCATGCGTACCCGAGACTCCGATTAACATTCAATACTCTCCAGTCTTATAGTTTTTGTTTATTTTTTGATGTCTAAATACTCGAAGTAAGGAATCTCAGCCTCCAACATTCTTAAGTTAATATTGTTCACTCGATCTGCCCATTGCGGATGTTTCCATAGACTTTTTCGCCTTCCCCATTTCTGTGATATTCTATACTTAACCGGATCGACATAACCTAAAGCTTTAAAGCTCTCTACTCTCAGCTTATCGCATCCGCAGCTCCCACAATATACTATCTCACCATTCTCTCTTAGTTCAGGGTAGTAGCAACTCGCCGTCATGTGAAGAGGTGTACCTGTTGCAAACGCAATTTCTAGAATCTCTTTCTTCGTCAGATGTACGAAAGGTGCTTCAAATCTCACCTTATGTCGCTGATTAAGTGATAACGCACTCACGTAGTCGAGATACTTGAAGAATGGGTAATTGTTATCTGGGTAGCCACCTCCATCATCTAAATTACCTGATATAACTAAACGGCCGAGGCCTAACTCTTCACAAACTCCTAAACCAATAGCTGCAAAGATGAGATTTCTAGCGGGAACATAACTGTACGTACCTTCTGCGTCAAGTAGTCTAGCTGTTTTGTCGGGTATTTGTTTAGCTTTTAGTAGCACACTCGTGAAATGTTTGAATAAATCTTGTACGTCAAGCGTTATTTTGCGTATGCCGTATGTGTTCGCGATCTGTGTGGTGACATAATCCTCAGCGGCTTGTGCCGCTTGTCCATAGCTAAAGTGAATAAGTGTGACATCGAAACCGAGAACCTGATAGAGACGTAGTGCAGTCACACTATCCATACCCCCACTACATACAACACCAACTTTATTAAAATCTAGAGTTGTCTTTAGTGTGAATGGAGAAACTTTGATACCAGAAGGTTCGTTCAGAAAAATATGGAGACCTGAATATGGCTCAAGAGGTGTTGTAATATCCTCAATAGGAAGTGAAGACCAGTAGATAGTATCTTTAGTAAGTTTATAGTAAAGTGGCATAAAGTTCGTTACTAGTGCGAGATAATTTTGTTTGGAGTTGTAGATTGCAAGAGCATATGATCCCTCGATCTCATCTAATACTTTAACTACAGCATCAGGAGCAGACATGCCTAATGTCGTGAAGCGATCTAGAAGAGCTGCAATAACGAAAGAATCAACTTTGGTAGGACGTCGTAATCTGTACCTCTTTCCGAGTATAGTATCATTATGTAGTAATCCGTTGTGTGTCACAACCCAATCGCCTTTTATGAACGGCTGGATGTCTTCACTGCTAATGTATTTGTGGCCGTGATACTCTGTCGCAGGGACAGCCCTGCCAACAAACAAAGCTGCCTTACTTTCTACATCCGAGACTTTGTCCAGAAACTCGTATTTTGAGAATGTTGTAATTTTACCAGTCTTTAGTGTGAAAGCACCAAACGCATCCCTACCCCGTCTATCAATGGACCGTATAAACTCATAACTCGGACGGAGAGGTACTTTTCCCGCCCAACCAAGCAACATACACATTACTGCTTACCTCCTTTCATTTTTCTCTCACGCTTCTACTTCTGGAGAGATCCACCCTGTCTTTCCGTTGTCTTTAATCAACCAAGGATATTCATAGCAGCTTACGATATCTTCGGATACTCTCGGGAAAGGATGTCGAGCTATTACCCCCAACCACAATTTCGGCATCGCCAGCTGACCTCCTTAAAGGCAGGGATCATGGCACGTGTAAGTGCTGTACCACAAGCAGGACAAAATTTTTTGTCCACGCGTGGATCGTTCTTAACTTTCCAATATACTCGCATAACACCTCCCTTAAATTATTTTTAGCTCCTTAATCTGTTCTTGTAAGTTTTTGATTTCATATACGACACTAGCAACGTCAACATCTTTCGTTTGCTGCATGAATTCCTCAATGTCTGTTACGCCCAACTCTTGTAACTCTTTTTCTATCATCTTTATTTCCGTCATCACTGTTGTAATAGACGGAAGTTCTTTCATAATATTCTCCATCACTATGAGTTCGTCTTTCAACTTCTGTATGTCGACACTTTCAACATACTTCATCGCGTCCTCAACACTCTTAAATCCTAACTTTTGCAGCTCATTCCTCAGCAAATTAATCTGCAGTTCTATTTCTTTTGTCATTCTGCTACCTCCTGATTGTAGACTGTTACGCCCGCTCTCGGAGATTCCCAAACCGTAACTTCTGCAACTGTAACCCCAGTCAACTCTCGCTCTCTTAGTTCTTGTCGTAAGTCTTTCAGTATTTGTACCGCAAGCATTTCTGCTGTGGGATTTCCGTCAAGTTGTACTAACCTTGTAAAGCTCATAACATTAGCACAAATGGGATCTGCTCTATTAACAAGGAACGCATGATCGTATTCTTCTAACACACTCTTCACAATAAGTTTGAGATCTCCGAAGTCGATTGCGAAGCCTATAGAAGTGATCTGGCGAATGTCAATATCGATACCCACTTCTACGACCCAGGTATGTCCGTGCAGATTCGCACACTTACCTTGATACTGCAATAAACGGTGTGCAGCATCGAAGTGATCGATAATTCTTAGTCTCATTACCTCTCTCCTTTTATTTTATTTTTGTGACATACTCCATCAGAATCGACTTAATGTCTTCTGGAGCTTCTTCTAGCCAATTAGATAGTGTGATATGTTGTAGATCTCGTAATGTATACACAACGTGTTCGAGTACTGTCTCAGCTCGTTCTACGAAGACATTCCGAGCTTGCGGAATATCTACGAATTCAACACTTTTTGTTTCCGTATCGAAGATAACCAACTTACTTTGTATATCCTTCTCATCCGCTCGACCTCTCAATACTACTCCTGGATTGATAACGTCTTTACCTTCGGGTGTCGTAAGTACAAAAGGTTCGTGATAGTGTCCAACTATATACAAGTCGAAGCCTTTCACTTTTGGTGTATGATAGCAACCTGGCAACTCTTTCGTCGTAGGAGTAATCATCTCATGTAACACTAATATATTAAATCTATCTGGTACAGGAACCGGATAGGCTGTTTGTCCATAGGGGACACCAAATATAACAACATCGTCTATTTCAACCACGTCTAACGTATGTATAAACGGCACAAGATCCAATACACTATCAGTCGCCGTGATCTGATCATGGTTACCAACAATCGAGTAAAACGGTTTCTGAATTTGTGCTAGAATACGAAATGCAAACAAAAGTGTAGATACTGTAAGAGGGCGTTGTGTTACTAGATCTCCTGTACAAACTAGAATATCTACAGGTGCAGTATTCAGCCAACTAATTTTGCGGTGTGTCGTCTCTATCCAGTTGTCTGTTCTACTAGGTGGTTGAGCTTTCTGTAAGTGCAGATCTCCTATGAAACCTATCTTCATAGTAAGTCCTCCACAGGAATACCCAACGGCTGATGTTTCAACGTCGGGTATAGTGACTGAAGAGTCATCGTCGAAAGCGGAACGACAACGCCTGTTAAAGACGTCCTATTACTGAGAAGCTTCCATCTTGAACATCGATGAATCGGGATATCATTGCATATGTATAGCATTGCGAAGCCCTTTACGTACTCTGCATAGTGTAAGCACACGTAGACAATAGAGAATTTATTCCAGATGATATTGAGCTCAAGCAATCGTAACTTGAATTCAGAAACGGTTGGTGGAAGTACCATTATCTTACTCTTCCTTGTAGTTACCAATTGGAGTGAGATGTACTCTGGTTTTAACATATCAATAACACGTCTAAGAATTCGAGGTAAGCTCATATTTGCACCTCTGGTAGTTGTTGTCCACAAGTAGGACATTTTCCACTGCGGATTGTTGTAAGTTTCTTACAGATTTGTATCAAATCTTCAAGTCGTTCGAGTTGAGCGATCTGAGTCAGACGTAATAAATGTAAATATAAACCGTAAATTCCGTAGGAAAGTCGAAGACCAACATATTTCTCACGCTGTTTTATGTAGACTAAATATAACAGTAGTTTCCGTAAGTTTAACAACATTCGATTATGTGTGATCGCTTTTATCAGACTCTGTACTCGACCAAATAGATGTATAAGCATGCAACATCTATAGATCCAGATTCGTAGTTTGTAGACGCGAAACACTTTTATGTGAGCACACAACTGGTTCAACAATCGTAGTTTCTGCGTTAGTACAATAATCTTCCAGTATCGTAACTGCTGGAGTGCTTTCAGCAGGAAGAGTAACTTAGTGTAGATATAGTATACGTAAGCCTTCCAGAGTTGTTTGAGAAGTTGAAATTTAGTTCTATATAGATCGATCAACCTCTTCCGAAAGTCGTTGGCAAGCGAAAGTAGTGTAGCGAACTTAATTTGTTCTAGTATTCTGTATTGATTGTGAATGTTCTCAACAGTATGTAAACGGTGTGTTAGTTCTTGGTAAGACTCAGTGTCTAGTTTCAACTGTGATCTTAGAGCGTTGACGTCAGATGTAATCAATTTCGTGAGATTATCCAACTTCTCGAGATCCAGTACAGTAGATATCTTTTTGAATACATCAGATGGTGCATCTGTTATTAAGAAGAATGGTTCGAACTGAAACTGAATAGTTGCGAGTTTTGTGAACTCCTCTGGTACGTTGACTCCCATTCGGGGGTACACTGTATCGTCAAGCTTACAGTGTACCCCGTCTTTGTCAAGCATCCGCTCGTATATATGTAAGTCTGTTTGTAGACTCACCGACATCGTTTTTTGCCCACGAGTGACGAGTCGGCTAGCACCTAACGAAAGTTGACCCGTAAGAAATCCGATAGCACGAACGTATGCACTCTTACCCGTATTACTAGGGCCTATCAAGAACGTTAGAGGACTCAGTTCTAACTCTGCATACCTATGACACTGAAAGTTTCTCAGTGTGAGCTTCATTGTGACATCCTTAATACAACATCAATCCGTTGAAGTAGTGTTTCATAACTCGTAACGAGTTGTTCTACCATTTTATGCTGAATCTGTTTCTCCTCAACATTCTTCTTCAGTGTCCGAAGTTGTGCAGCATAGCCTTTACGGATAACTAACAGTTGCTGCACGAGCTCTTCTAAGTCCAGTTCATCTCTCTCTATTAGAACTACGATTTCCGACAAGAAGTTGTAAGCATCTCTGATTTCTCTGTTTTCCTGTAAACGTAGCCAAGCACTTAGGCAATCTTTAAGTGCGAGATACGCACTTTTAACTAGTTGCTTCTGTATCATATTATTATACCTCCCATATAAAAAAAATATATGCCTTCAACGAAGGCATAGTTATTTTTCCTATACTCTTACTGCTAGTTGACGGACAAGAGAAGTGTCTCGTCAGGATTCAAAGATTGTAGTCTCCGAAACTCATCCACAGTTAGAACTACTGCAGCCAACATAAAATCTTGATACTCATTAACGAGGTATTCGTAGACACCCTCTTCGTCTATACTATCGATAACCCGAAGTATCTTCGATCTTCCTGAACTATCTTCTACTACAACTAATGCAACATATCGCTGTAAGCGTCTCATATCAATCGCACCTCAATACGCTCTTCTTCTGAGCAATTTTTTCAAGCTTTTCCTTTAAAACTTCTCCTGTGAAAGGTTTAACAATATAATTATCAACTCCTGATTTTATTGCTTCAATTACTTTTTCTTTTTCGGCTTCTGCTGTAACCATTAGAAAAGGAATATCTTTAAGTTGATGATCATTTCTTATATGTTTAAGGAGCTCTAACCCTTCCATCACCGGCATGTTCCAGTCTGATATTACAAGTCCATACTCAGTACTACGAAGTTTCTTGAGAGCATCTTCTCCATTTTCTGCTTCGTCGACATTCTCGAAACCCAACTGTCTGAGGAGGCTTCTGACGATCCTTCTCATCGTCGGAAAATCATCAACAACAAGAACTCTAACCTTAAGATTTAGCTGCATTCTTTTATTGTGAGTTCTAATGTATGTGCTGAGGAGAACCGAATCTTACACTCGAATTTATCGGTAGTCAATTGCGAAGGCAACGTATCGTCTGAAAGGATAGATTTTATGTCGATAACTAGTACCCCCGAGAGATTATAAACAGCTACCACTAACTTACCATCGATTCTGATAGAAGCGAGTTTGTCTACAAACGAAGTGTCGAATCCGAATTTACTCAATATATTCTTCACGATAGACTTTGCTACGGGCTCATACTCTTTATGAATACCTAAAAACGGGCCAAGAGAAAGTGTAACAGACTTAAGTTCCAATAGTACCTCCTATATCCATATCCTACTTATTTGTTCGCGTTCTCGACACATCTGAATTTGAGAATTGAGTTACGTACAAACGCTGTTTTGTAAATTTCGCTATTCGTCGTACTCTACAAGAGACTTATCTACGTAAACAGGATATTTGCTGTCAATAGTACTGTCTTCGTAGATAATACCAATTTCCTCTTCTATTTTGTCTTCAATTTCCTCCTCATTGTAATAACCATCGTAATCTCCGTCTGTAATATCCGCTTCTCCTATCTTTACATTGTCTTTCAGCTTTACTACTCTAATAACTGAATAATTGCTTTCTTCGGTTATTAAAAAAGCATACATACAGATATCCTCCTTAGTTCTTTTATTAGTTTGTGAATAAAACTCAATCGTACGTACTGCTATTGTTAGTAACGCAGTCTGTAGAGAGATTATAGCAAAAAAACTCTTCTAAATTCTTCCTGCAAAAACCCATTCTTTATGAAAGCAGAGAGATTTTTCTAAATCTCGAGGTAGAATTCTGATCCATTTGCCGCTTCCGTCTTCGTCCTCGAAATACAGATCGACAATACCCGAAATTATGCATTCTTGTAGTTTAGTTGCGAACAAGTGCGCATCGATAAAGTCGTTCCAGTACTCATCAAGTTCAATGTCGATTAGATTTCCGCCTTCGTCTGTTATGATTTTCACACCACGAAAACCTGAGACGTCGGTATCGTTATTAGCAAAAAACTCTTCAAGTTCGTTTGCTTTTGCTCTGTCTATTTTTACGTTAGCAAACTCAAATTTCAAATATGCATTCATGACAAAACTCCTTTCTTTCTATAGTTCGTCCATCCAAATTGAACCTATATAAACCCATTCTTGCTGGAAGTGAAAAGATTTCTCTAAATCTCTTGGAAAAACTCTAAGCCAATTTCTGTTTCCGTATTCGTCGTCAAAATATAGATCGACAATACCCGAAATTATGCACGCTTGTAGCTTGGATGTGAATAGGATAACGTCATCAGGTTCCCAAGACTCGTAGAGTTCAATGTTAACTAAGTTTTCGTCACTGTCTGTTATGATTTCTACACTACGAGAACCTGAAGCATCCGCAAAGAACTTTTCAAGTTCGTTCGCTTTTGCTCTATCGATTTTGACACTATCTTTAGTAAACGTAACAGATAACATAATGTGTGCCTCCTTTTGGTTTTTAAATGTTCGTTATTTAGTTTGGTTCGCGTTCCCGACATATCTAAATTTGAGAACGGCGCCAGACCAATTGCGTACAAACGGCGTAGCCACATAGAGAGTGTTACCGTACTGCTTGAACCACGCACCGAATAATGCACTCCTGCCTAACTTTGGCACCACAATAAGTTGAATAGGTGTAACTTGAGACTGCGATAGATCATACACAATAATAGCACCTAAATTGTGGAAGCCATGAGCGTAGTAATTAGGGGACCCGACAAGTAAATAGTTTTTGTGTATATGCACACACGACCCGAAACCTATGTTAGCATCCGTAAGTGTAGTATATGGGATATAGTTGCTTCCTTCTCTTCGATAGATATGTACTTCGCCAACCTCGTTTGTTGCACTCTTCATTTGTAAAGGATAAGACGCCGCTAACCAATCATCAGTAACATGAAAGTAATGGCGCCAAGCTTTCTTCTCTAACTGCTTCAGCAACTTAAGCGATTTTGTATCCGTATCATACGTGTACAATCTATCTCCTTCTCTACTCGATAGTAATAGTGTCGTCATATCTAAACGAGAACTAAACCAACCCAACTCAGGTACCTCTTCTTCGGTTATCGCAGTCTCAGCTTTCCACTTCGTGCCAGCTAATCGATATACGTATATCATACCGGTCCAAATACGAGCACTTTCATCATATTTACAGCAAGGCTGTATGATATGCAAACGAGTACTATCAGCAGAGAAGAATAACGAGCAACGAGACGCGCTCCCTTCCGCTAAAGGAATAACACCTTCTAGAGTCCAAATTTCTTTCTTTCTAAAGATCAAGACTGTCGATCGATTCCTCTCTCGAGTTAGAGTTGCGATTCTATACCCATTGGGAGAGACCGTTACAGCTGCACCCAGGCCCGAGAAAGTAGGTACCATTAATATCTGCGCATCTAGTGTTCCATTCGTGTAAACGAATACGCTCCCCTTTACATCCTTTCCTCTCTCACGATACGCGGGAGCCCCAACTACAAGTATGTTCTTCGCTATATCGAAGCTCTCTCCGAATTCGCTGAACGTGTTATCACAAGCGTATTCGTATTCTAGTTGATAGATTATCCTTTGACGTCGGATGTTGATCATATATATACCCTCCTATCGTCGTAAGAAACTGATTTGCTACTTTTATATAATCGAATTTCTCTGCAACAATCTGTTGAGCTTTCAGTGAAAGTCTATATGAAGAAGGCTCGAGAGCTATTGCAACAAGATCTACGAACTCAACCCATGTGCTATACTCTTCTATATTGGGTCCTGTAGTTAGCAACCCATTTTCGTTGTGAGAGATAAACTCTGGAAGAGCACCCTTTGATGTACTTACAGGTATTACGCCTGTAGCCATTGCTTGAGCAATAACCATACCAAATGTTTCGTGGTATGTTTGCGGATGAACATAGACGTGTGCCTTCTTAAACATGTTTATGAGTTCAGATGGTGGGAGTAATGGGAAGAGCCTCACACCTTTCATTCTCCGTAGTTGACTCAATACAGCGTGCGTCTTTGAGTCATCCTCTCGATCGTACAACTTATAACTAGAAAATATCCATAGTTCCAGATCGTCTCTTTTTGTACTCATACAAATATCGAAAAATAGATCGGGCAACATGTGCAGTCCTTTGAACGGGATCGATGCGTATGTTAATATGTTATTCTTTTGTGAACGTTCATGTCCCCAACACCACTCAACTTTAAAGCACGCATTCGGAACTACAGTAAGTTTCTCAGCCGGAATATTCCTATATATTCTGAACGTGTAGGCCTGCCATTCACTTACACATATTATTTTCGTTAGTCGAGATATGACATTAGAAAACGAAAGCCAATTCAGAATTTGTTGGTCGTAAGCATCGTGTGAGAAATAGAAGACGGGTAGTGTAGCAGGAATCAGAGAGAGATCAATATGTGTACGATTAAGTACTACGAAGTCTACTATTGGGATGTATTCGGCCAACTTATGTAGATCGTCTATTGTAAGCTGCTGCTGGCTATCATAGTAATAATGTTGATTAGGCTGTAGAATAATCGTTCTATGTCCTAATTCGCATAATCCTTCAGCTAGTAGTAGCAACGAGAGCTCACTGCCGCCAATCGGTTTAACTTGATAAATCTTCGGCTCCAATCGGAGACCCGTATCGATAAACAAAATCGTACATTGCTTCATAGATCGTCACTCCGTATAAGCTTTCGGTCTTTACATCTACACTGTACACGATCGTATTTCTTCTTCTTGTCTACGAATACCCTCCCTCGTCGCATACTCAATACTACTTCAGGCCCTAATTCTATCTTATACCTCTTTTTCTTCTTCATCATTCTAGTCCTCCACTTATTAGAATCTGATATCGTTCATATTCTGTTTCGTTGAGCTTTTCTGTAGAGTATAACATTTCGACAAACTGAAAGAGCTCTTCAAGAGACATATCTGCAACACCAGGATTGTATACACTCAATTCTTGAATAATTATAGGATCTACCATCTTTCTTTCCTCCAGCTTATTCGAGAAGGAGTTTTTCCACATCCTTCTCTATTTCCTCTATTGTCTCCCCTGTGGGGAGTAGTAAATATGAGAAATTAGGGCTAGAAACTCTCCTCCCTGTAATACGAGCATGAACTCTCACTTTTTCTGCATTCACATTCAAGAGAGCCCATGCAGTCTCTCCTAAGCTCCCTCTCGGGGAATGATACTCCTTCCCAGCGGCTACAACTTCTACTCTACCGTTTACAGCCTCTACATCCACAGAGGCAGTTCCTCGATATCCTGATTTCTGAGAAACTAGCGCAACCCATTCGTTTTGTTCTCCTGGGCGGAGAACAAGACTTCCTTTCTCCGTGCGATGAATTTTTGCACCAATAATGGGGAACGAAAGTCCTGCATAAACCTCTCCCTTCTCGGTATGTGTGGAGGAATAATGATAACTGTAATTATATGTCTCGAATTCCTCCTTTGTTGCTGGAAACTCTACTCCGCATAGCTCACATCTTAAAAGAGGAAGAGGCTCAAGTTTGTTCTTGCTTACGAGATAGAAGCTCCTGCCTATGTTAGGACAAGGTTTCATCCTCACTAATGAATTATGCACCCAAACTCTAGTGCGAATGTAATTATGAGCTCCTGAACGGAGTTCAAAGAATAGGAAACCCCGTTCGTTTCTTTGAACTTCTACGTGTTTCATTATTTACCTCCTCTTTTTATATTTTTCTGGTGGTATAAGCATGTTTGTAGCCCATACCCCGGATACTGCATCCACATTCCGTGGACAAAATACTTCTCCAGTGCTCCAGTTCACGTGAAGACATGGAGTATCTATGTCAATCAAGATTCTGTATCCGTTATGTAGTAACTTCTCACAGAACCAAGCATCTTCATTCAGTTCCTTGTCTCCGCGATGAGTTATACACTTAAACCACGGATACGTGAGCTGTCTGAATACTTCTGTGCGAATAAGCGCAAATCCAAGTCCCGTAAGCCAATTACACTCTACAACACCAGAAGTATACACACGATCTACTTCCGTAACGACGCCAGTCTCAGGATGTAGAACCAAGTGCGCACTCCAGAAATCTGCACCTTTTGTAGTATATTCTCCTACTACCATCCCTATAGATCTGTCTCGCTCGAGGTGTCGAATCAGATTATTTAGACCTTCAATAGGAGGAATAACGTCATCATCTATAAACAGGAGATATTCTGCACCCATCTCTAATGCTTTTCGAGCAAGTATGTTACGTGCTTCATCTACAGGATAGCCGCTAACTCTAACTACGTCAGTTCTGTATCCACGTAGCAACTCCATCTTCGTCAAATCTACGGCTATCGGAGATGTAGACGTACGTGTAGGTATACCAATAAGAATTAGCGGATATGCGGGAGGTACACGAATAGTCTCGAAGTCGAGTATCATTCCGGTAGCATACGTAACATCGGGATCTCTACGACCAAAGACTTTTTTCCATTGCTTATCGTAGTGGAGACATTCAGTCGAGAGGTCCACAACAGGGTGTGTGTGAAGACGCTCTATCAGATTCCGTGTGAAGAATGCGTCTTCGCCCATTGTCCAATAACCATCGGGAGCACCAAACTCCCAAAATAGTGGCAGAGGTACGGAACGTGCGATCTCTTTAACGTTAATGAGTGTGAATCCCATCGCGCAAACAGAAGTGCATACTCCCAGTATCTCACTCACTCGTTCGTAGACGTGCGCGCTAACTAGAGGCTCACACTTTCTATAGTAGTTAGCCGCTACTACTAATGGCCTACTACCGTTCGTGTACTTAAGAACCTCTGGGGGTAAATCCGTATTGTACATCAAATCCCAGAGGTGTACTAAAGCAGTATTGGGAGCAATAATATCGTCGTCTATAAAGAGTACGTGATCGAAATTGTGAGTCAACGCGTGTTCTATAGCGAAGTTTCTGCCAGCAGTCACCGACATGCCCCATATGACGAGTGTATCAAATTTGAGATGTGTAGGAACTACAAGGCGATTAGTAGCGTCTGTTAGAGCGGTGTCCTTCTCATTTCGTTTGAGCGTGACTATAAGAAGGTCTTTAGGCGGTACATCCCGTCTACGTGGCTGTTCGATGTCGTATCTACGATATACGAAGTTGAGATCGTTGTGCTGTTTTGCGAGCTCTACTCGTAATATGAAGTCTTGAACTATTCGTAACTCCCAATCTGTCAAATCGGAAAGCTTTTCCCACGTAGCTCGTGATAACATACTTTGAGACCGAAGTTCAATCTCGATCTCTTTTAACAAATCGATATCGATCATTGTCTCTCCTTTTATTTGCTACTTCTTACTTCTTTGAGACCCTTTGTAGTCAAAAAAACTACAAACCAGCTAGTATCGCCTTGAGGAATTGCTTGATACGGATCGTCGTACGGCATGTCTAACGGCAACCATCCATAACAGTTTCTAAAGCTTTCGTCGTTAATTCCGACGAAATAAATCCCGGTCTTTTCGACTTTAAAGACTCCTGGGCAATCTGCAGCTGAAGTAGCGACCTGAGACAATGCCCAACTTTTCAGGTCTTGCGGTATATCGATAGTAGCCGTAGCCTTCAATCTTGCTGTAACTGGCCATATTATCACTAATCTGCCTCCCTTTCAACTTTTACTGCTAGTTTTTATTAAGCGCTCACAAAAGACGAGCGTCTACCTCTGTTCCCTCTCTAGTTGTAAAATACGTTTTCCGGTAAATTGTGGCTTTTCGGCTGCTGTCTTCAGCCGACGCAAAAGCTTCCCTTATTAAAGCTACGAACTAAACAAAGATTCAAGTTTCTTTATCTCATGTTCAAGTCTGGAGATCTCACCTTCGAGATCTCTGATTCTGCTCAAGATTAAAAAATTCTGCAATTCTTTTTCTTTTTCTGTTTCGGGCCCCACTCTTTTCATAGTTTCTACGAAATCTATCAACTCGAAAGTGCCAAGGGGTAACCTCCAAATCTTAATTTTTCCATATTCTAACTCTATTTCTTCGTCTCCGTATATGTAACAAAAATCTTTCCCAAGATAACAATAGCTTACATTTTCAGGAATTTCAGAATCAGAGTACAATAATAATACCTTTCCGCTCCAGCCCTCATAATCCTCGCAATCGTCTACGAGGGTCATCTGTTCTAAAATTTTTTCCATTTTTTACCTCCTTTTTATTTTTTTTAGGAGATGTTTGAGCTCTTCAGACTTGTAAAGTGGGCAACATGTGCCATACATGTCCCCACTCATTTGGGACATGTCACATTCTGCCCTTCTATCCTGATCTAGGCATTCGCAAGAAATTTTATTTTCTTCTCTAAATACAACACAGTTATTGCTCCCCGAATATCCCGTACCCGTAAGAAAAATAACTTCTCTCTCGTTCTTTTCAATTTTGAAAACAACCTTCATTTTACCACCCCCTAAATTCTTAAAATTTCAAAGCGGAGCCAACGGCTCCGCTAAATCATTTGCTCCCTCCCCTCTTAGCGGCCAGCTAAGCTGGTGGGAGAGGGTAAAACTACTACTCTTGCAAGCTCTTAATAAGCTCGGCGAGCTGCCAAGCTATACCGAGCTTATTAACAGCTTTCCCGAAGAGTTCCCATACCTCCTCGGGGATCTCTTCCCCCCGCTCGACGATACTTGTCAACCAAGTGAGGGAAGTTACAGACCACGTGCAAAGGGTTGTTTGAACCCTGCTTTAAATATTCTAACTCTCTTTCGACTAATTCATTTTTCATATAAGCCTCCTTAAAATAAATAATTTAGCTCCAAAGGAGCCTATTAAAAACTATATAATTTTTCAGCTTCTATCCAGAACTGTATTCTTAACAACTCAGTAACAATCAAATAAAGAGACCTTGCGCAAAAAAGCCTATTATTAAAAGCCCGCAAAAAGCGGGCTCATTCTCGGGCTTCGGACTCATTCTTCAACTTCCATTTCAAATCATCCGTATCTACTTTCATAATCCTCCTTTCTACGCAAACTTATTCTTTATATTAAAATATATATCGTTCAAACCTCAATCAACGAACACCACAAAAAGTTAATAGTGATCTCGAGGCAGAAGATCACTATTAACTCGTACTTACGACTACTTCTTAATTCGAGAAGACTCTATATCTTATTTCTTTGTCGTTACCCCTTGTGTTTGTCCTTTCTCTCCAGCAGAAAGCTTCTTAATAGAACCTAATGGCAACACTTTTCTCAACAACATCGCTAGAAATATGAAAGGAGCGACTAAGAGGTAACCAACCGTTTTAGCTTTCTCAGTCTTGACCCCTGAAAGTTCCTCAATAACCATGTTAAAATATGCTTTTGCCGTTAACCAGAGAGCGTTTAGAAATCCCGCTTCATTGTAAGCGTTACTATCCTTAAGAGTTTTCGACACCTCTTCCCACTTCTTCATAAGCTTGTCTACAAACGTCTCTAACGTAGTAAGTGCTTTTATTAATCCACTAGCTAATTTAGAGCCTTTCTCTTCACTTCCGTTCTTTTCACCTCCGTTCTTTTCACCTGCGTTCTTTTTAACTTCGTCCCCTTCACTTGTTTTCTCTATCCCCGCTAACCAACTCGCAAAACGTTTAGCTTTACCTACTATCTCTTTCGCTAGCTCTCCTAAACCTAGAAGAGGTAATGCTACAAAAATAGCTAAACCAATAACGAACACTAAGACGTAATATAACCCAAACTTGAGTATAAATCGCCATATACGACGCAACCAACCTTGTCCACCTGGAGTAAGTTCAGAAGAATACGTACCATATTCGTCATCAGCTTGTTCTCTGACCTCCGTACGTATCTTACTTGCTATATTCGAACTCAACGTCATATGACCATTAAAAAACTTCACTTGTTTACCTACTAACTCTCTTTGCAGAGATTTGAGAACTGATCTAAAGAACGCTCCTGCTGCTACTGTCATTCCTCCTGTAGCTACTCCTGCTTTTGTGGCGCCGGATCCAACAACGTGTACTATACCTTTACTAAGAGCCCGCCTAGATACCATCTTTCCTATATCGTCAACGAATCGAACAACAGCTCTTGTCTCTACTGCGGCTCTTCTATCTCGTGATGATACTGGCTGTTCCAACAAAAGTATACTATACATTCTATTCTACCTCCGAAAGTTTTCGTTCGTTTCTTATCTAACTATTTGTTCTGATGCAAAGAAAAAGCCCTCCTGGAGGGCAAGGAGGGCCACAAGAGAGGTGATGGCTATACCACTATGGAAGCACAATCTGACCGCTCTGTGTAATATTCAAACGACCAATACCGAACGGTCTAAATACTCTCTTTGCGTATCTGGTCATATATGTAACGGATGGTACGTTAGTCATTGGCCAAGGATAAATCGTGACAGGAATATATGGCATATATGCATACACTGCAGCTGTAGGCTCAACTGGATTGAGAATCACAAGAGCTGTCCCTTGAGGCATTAGTTGTGTAATGAGGAACTTATACTGGTTACCAAGCTCACCTACTTTATATGGTGTTGTTCCTACATACTCTCCACCTGTAAGATCTCCTGTCTTGCTGTACTCCCCTGTTGCTTGGAAGATAGCAGCGTCTAGTGGGTTGCAGATAACTGTGTTAGCAGGTGCAATTGCGGTCCTGTCATAGATCTTACCTGAGATAGCATCAATAGGCACAACAACGTTCTCATACCACTGTTTCGGACCGAATGCGAATCCTGAAGGCGGTGTCTTTGGGAATGAAGCCTGAATTCCACCACTTAAGTTTGTTGCTGCAATTAAGTCATTTAAGATCTCTTTGTCGATATCTGTTGCAATCTGAGCTCCTAAAATATTGAGCATCTGTGCTTGTGCATCAAGATCAAAGAGAGCCTTCACATCCTGTTCAAATTCGATTGACCACTTAACGTTGAGTTTACGAGTTAAAGCTGAAATCTGATATGGCTCTAACTTCAACTCAACTTCAGACATATTCTCGTTAGACTCCATTGCAATTGAGCCTGTGAAATATACGCCTGTAGTGAAACCATCACGAGAAATGATGCTTACGTCTCCGTTAGCAAAATTAATGTTTACGATCAAATCATCTGTGTTTCCAGATGTAGGATATGTGACTGAGAATGTAGCTGCACCACTTAAATTATCTGGAACTACATTAATTGTAACAGTATCTGTACCGTCTGTTACGCTTACAATGATTACATCTCTCTGTACACTACCAGAAGTAAGACCTGCGAGTGCGACAAGGTTTCCACTTCCAGAGCCGTTTGTAACGGGAATTGGAGATGTAAACGGAATGATTGGGCCTGAGGAAACCCGTCCGGAGTAATCAGGAAGCTCGCGTGTTCCAGAAGATGTTCTTGCTACCGCTTTGATGAAGTACTTAATTGTGAACGGCTTATCGATAGGATCTACTGTGATTGCTTCTCTAGCAACAAGTCTTGGGAAGAAGATTCTGAGTAATGGTAACAAAAGCTGATTGTACGCAGTATAGTTAGGAGTAACGTTAACCTCCTGTAAGACATATTCTCTCAAATTCTTTGCGAGCTGTCTGAACATTGCTTCGTCTCTAGGAGACAGCCCTTGTGCAAGTGCATCTACGTATGCACCATATGCACTTGACTGCTTATAAATTTTTGTACCATCTTTGATCGGATCGATAGAGTAGTTCTCCCGCACAAACGTATACGATTCTTTGAGCAGTTCTTTAGTCTCGAAAAGGTTCATTGCCTAATTACCTCCTTTAAAGTATTAGTCTATCGTATTTTGTTCGAAACCTAGGAGACTCAAACTTAGATGACGAGCCATACTTCCCCAACTCTTCACGCAAAAGTTGATGATAGAGAAAGTCTAAGTATCCATCAGCGTCATATTTTGTACAAATTCCATTTGTACAAACTCTATAACTTTCAGTCATAACTTGTCTAATAACGGCTTCGGGGTGTGATGGTTTGCTAACGGCGTCATAAGTTACTAAAAAGAGAGGATTTGAAACAACGAATACTCCATCCTGTTCTTTACTAGGTTCGAGGTTACCAAGAGCACGTAACGAGAAACCCACAGGTACTTTGTCTTTGATGAGAGAATACAAGATGGCGCCGTTTGGTGTCGTTAACGTCTCACCCTTTCCTAGAATCTCATTTCCTGAGAACCACAGAGACGTGATCAAATGAGAAGCTTGCGACAACGATACGACAACCTGACGATTTGGCGACTCGTCGAGAGGATGATCCAACTCACCAAGTAGACTACGTCCTTGTGCACGTTGTTTAGCTGCGTCAATAACTGGTTTCATCACTTCAGTAGGATAGATTCTTCTATTAGAATTCACAACACCACACGTCTGTAAGCAAGCTACGAACGTCAGCTTGCGACTTTTGCCTTCCTTTGATTCTTTGATAACCTCGGGTACTTGGACTGATGTCACTTCGGATATGAAGACTGTACGACTATTTGGTTGCATATCTATACCTCCTGTTGCATTCTACGAACAAGGGATCTAAGCGTTATATCTAATTCTGCAATAATCTCGTTTAGTTCTGCATCTTCATAAATCTCGATATTATCTATCAACACACACACTAAATTATGATATTCAATAATTGACATATACAACTCAGGATCAAGATCGTGAACTAATTTGGCGACTTCCAATAATTGTTTGGAATACTTATAGATCCGTTGAAGTTTCTGAACGGTATCTCTAGTCACTAGAATGTTACCTCCTCTTCGCCTCCTGTTGTAGCTTCTCCTCCACCTGATGGTTTCTTACCAAGTAAACTATCTATTTTTGTTGTTCGCTTCCACTCTTGTATCTCATCCGTACTCACGAACGATGACAAATACTTCTCTACTAACTTCGACTTCTCGACATCCGGAAGAAGCTCACTCAACGCATTTACGATTTCGCCTACAGACGTAAAGATCTCTTGCAGAACAGCTAACTGAATCTGTAAAGGTGGCCTAAATGCGAGAGTCACGGTCTGAAGACGAGATGCTTTATCTGGAAATGTAAGAGCACCTAACTTCCTTACTAACGACGTAAGACGAGCACTAAACACTTTTTGTAGACGTACAATAGTACGAGCAAATTTGACATTCTCTTGTGATAATGTATATTTAGACTCAGATGTATCTTCTTGTATAAGATAGATAGGTGGTATGCCTGTACCACTTATCACTTTTTTACGTTGGTATTCAATATCATCGATACGTGCAGCTAAATCTCCACTGGGAGTCGTATCGACAGTGAAGAACTCTTTACCGTCCTTTACAGGTACATAATAATCCTCGAAGAAAGACATCTCACTCACCAGAAGATCTATGCTAAGTGGATTTTGTAGGTATACCTCTTTTTGTTTTGTCTTTCTGATTACTTGCTGAATATAGTTAGTGACATTCCTATCCCCGCCTACTTCAACTTTGAAGATACGACGTTCAGGAGCTCGTGTAAGTCTATAGATCAACATAGCTAACTCAGAAATACTTAAGTTTCTTGCGGCTGTTAAAATATGCGCAAAAATAGACTCACCGTACGGATAATGAACAGCCGACGGTAGCCTAAAGTATTCCATCTTCTCAGGCATTACAACATAGACACTATTCTCATTCAATGTTTTGTCTAGCAAATAATTACTTACCAAAGTGGCAAGATCAACGTGCAATTGTGGATTCTCGCGTATAGCATTAACAATCCGAGGATCTTTAGTACTAACAAAACTTATGATCTTCGAAACAAAGTCGTTTATAACAGGCTCGTTAGACGAGTTCGTTCCACTCATTGGAGATGCAGAAGTTGCAGTCCTACCTAAAGGCTTTACTACCACAAAACAAATTACACTATTTTTATAAATTATAGGTACAACGTTATCTGGCTCCCAGAACACTAAGAACCTGAACTTCATTTCCGAATCGTTACTATCAGCTTCTCGTACAGGATAGAACGCTTCTTTCAATGTCGTAAGCTGTGTATTTCCTTCCTTGTCGAATACAAGAACGTCCGTATCTGAAAGAGACACAAGAGGATCTGCCTCTCGTATCTCTACAAAGAAATCTCCAAATGCCAACGTTTTTGCTACGATAACATTTAATTGATCTTCGATTTCGTATTTGTCTAGTAACTCACGTACGAGGATCCTCATTTCACTATCGTCCGTATGTATAGTGAGAGACTCTTTTAAATAGTCATCTGGAGATAATACATTATCAACATAAGTCTGAAGAGCTTGCCCAAGTTCTGGTAGACGCTGTAAGAGTTCTCTGATCAGGCGATATCTGTCAAGACGATCACGCTCAACACGAACACTAGTCAACAACTTACTAAACATGTCCAAACTTGTAGTAGTTGACGTATCTGTAGCCTGAGTCGACAAACGACGAATTACACGAAATAACGTTTCATATCTTGTTGAACGATAATCAACAAGATATGAGCTAACGTCTCGTAACGTTTGTTCTATATCCTCGTCTGCTTTAAATATTAGTTTACGTAATCTCTCCAACATTGTTAGCCTCTTTCTCTACTAAATAATCTGATAATCTACTATCGAAATACTTACCGATGTAGATAATAAGACCTTCTTGTGTGAAACATTGTAGTAAGAATCTCTTATAGGACGGAGACAGAACCAAAAGAACTTCCCTCACGAATCGGCTACGCAACTCCTCTAAATTCTCGCTCTCAATACCGTTCACTACAAATAGCGGAGCAATATGTTTCAAACTATAAGCTCTCCAAACACTATCAAGCAACAACTGAAGATCTACCAAAATATGTTTTACGCGTAGAAACGCAGCGAGTTTAGTAACAAAGCGTGCTATAAATATATACAATAATAGTAACGTGGCACAAACTAGTGCCACGTTAAGTAAATTATCAAACATGTTTTTACCCTAAAGACTCTTCTTCAGTCTCTTCTTCCTCGTCTATTTTGAGTTCTTCGTCTTCTTCCTCAGCTTCCGGTTCCTCTTCACCAAACTCGAGCTCCTCCTCCTCTTCATGCTCTCCTTCTTCCTCAGCTTCCGATTCCTCTTCACCAAACTCGAGCTCTTCTTCAGCTTCCTGTTCTTCAGGCTCTTCTTCAGATTCTTCTTCGAACAACAAGCTTTCAGAAAGTTCGTCTTCTTCAGCCTCTTCTTCTTCACCTATTTCGGGCTCTTCTTCAGATTCGAAGTCTTCACCGCTTTCGTATTCCTCTTCAGATTCGTATTCCTCCTCGAACAATAAGCCCTCGGAAAGCCCGTCTGTCTCTTCCTCCTCAGTCTCTTCTTCCTCGTCTATTTCGAGCCCTTCGTCTTCTTCCTCAGCTTCCGGTTCCTCTTCACCAAACTCGAGCTCCTCCTCCTCTTCAGGCTCTTCTGCTTCAAAGTCTTCATCTTCCTCAGTTAATGCAGTTTCGAAGAACTCACGAGAAAGAAGAGATTTACCAAGCCCCTTATCAGTCGAACTATCCTCATCTGTTTCTACGAAAAGATTCTCGTCGTCCCAAACTTCAGTATTCAACTCATCTAAACTATCTACATATTCGAGAGTACTAAAGACCTCAGAAAGGATCTCTTCTTCTGCTGGAGTAAGCTGTGTAAACAGTTTCTCACCACTAGATACGATATTTTTCTTCGTGATAGACTCTTGTGGTTCATCTAAATCGAACGTCTTAAATTTCTTCATTTCCGAAATACCTCCTTTTCAATTACTACGCCTAATTTATGTTCTTACTTCTAATACATGAACTTCACCAACGAATAAAGGGCGTATACTGTAGAAGACTATCCAAAGGAATAGGTAGAATCGAAGGTCCCATAACAGGTCGCATCTGTGAAGACTGTTGTTTAGGCCACTGATCAAACCCGAATCGAGTAATGACGTTTATCAACGCTTGTTCAATCGCTGCACTAATATCCTCTCTCGTAAGTGCAATCGGTGTTGTAGACATTTCTGTTGGCGGCCGCTCGATATTCGAGATCATCGCTCCCGTCGCAACACTCTCTGCAGTCTGAACAGGTCTCTCTATAGGTGACTGAACAGTTCTACTTAACACCCCCTCGCCGGTTGATGCTTCAGCTTCTGAACTTCTAAAAAGTCCTCCTACTTTCTCACCTAAGAAACCTCCTAACTTACTACCTAAGTAACCACCGATAGCCCAACCCGCAATTGTTCCTACAGGCCCTAAGAACGTGCCTAAAGCGCCTCCGAGAGCACGCCCTGCTAAACCACCAATAACTTTGCCCCCAATAGCACCCCCGACTAACTCACCTCCTAAGCCTCCGAGTATCTTTCCTAAACTAGGTCCACTTGTAGTAGTAGTACCGCTAGCTTCTGCTTCTGAAGCAGTTTCGTCGCCTCCAAATAAAAGCTGCGATCCTCCGTAAAGAAGAGTGGCGATAAGACCTAGTTTTCCAGCCTTACCTAAAAATCGTAAGAACTTACCCATTTTTGAAGCTCGTGCTGCGCCCGCAGCTGCTCCAGCACCCGCGGCAGCAGCTCCAACACCAGCTGCTGTTTCAACAGCCGTAGCTACTCCTTTCTTACGAAACAAAGTTTTCCCAAAGAGTAGTCCTGCTCCCGCAGAAAGCAGACTCGCAAGTCCACCCACACCTTTCGTCGCCACGTCAAGAACACCCTTAAACGTAAGGAGTGTTCCTATCTTATCAAGTAATCTGTGTAACACTTCAAGCTTCTTAAGAGGTTCGAAAGACTTCTTTAGTGACGCTCTCCATTTCCCTTCTTCTTTACCTTTCTTCTCGTCAACACGTTGCGAACGTTCAACAGACGTATCAATCTTA
>Ga0272449_1001277_pt1 | contig 26593 bp, 16 predicted proteins | sample YNPCB0241_FD_198679 | JGI IMG/M metagenome (GOLD analysis project Ga0272449, IMG submission 198679) | Hot spring sediment microbial communities from Yellowstone National Park, WY, United States - YNP-CB-024-1 | ecosystem: Environmental > Aquatic > Thermal springs > Hot (42-90C) > Sediment... | reverse complement strand
TTTATCTCTTCCAGTCGCAAAAGCATTCGGTTGGTCTTCGTCAATTATATAAATTTTTGGCATTGGCAATCCTGCTCCAATGCAAAGGTTTTCAACAATTCGATAAAGTTCTGGATTGTCTTTTTTCTCAATCGGCCTTGCTCTAGTCATTGCCAAAACAATTTTGTCTGAATACCAATAACTGATAAAACTTTGAAAGAAGGCAAGAAAAACTGCAAAATACAAAATCAACGGGCTATCAAAAATCTGAGAAAAAAGCCAGCCAAGGAAAATAATGAAAATTAAAAAGGATGTCATCAAAATCCAGGTTTTCCTGATATTCCTTTCAGCTTGGGTATATAAAGTTGCCATATTTTAAAACTTTACTTTTGGTGTTTCTCTTTCCTCTGGGGCTGAAACTTCAAACAAATCCATTTTCTTGAACCCAAAAATTGAAGCAATGATGTTTGTCGGAAAGCTTTCTATGGCAATGTTTAAATCTCTAACATTTGCATTGTAGAACCTTCTGGCATACATGATTTTGTCTTCGGTATCTCTGAGCTCCCTTTGTAATTCAAGGAAGTTTTGAGAAGCTTTCAAATCAGGATAGTTTTCGGCAACAGCAAATAAAGTCTTTAAAGTCTGGGTTAAATAATTTTCTGCCTCTGCCATCTTCTTTAAATCTTGACTTTCCCTCGCTCCCATTGCTCTGGCCCTTGCCTCAGCCACCTTTTCAAAAATTTCCTTTTCATGGGCAGTGTAGCCCTTAACAGTTTCAACCAAATTGGGAATTAAATCATACCTCCTTTTCAATTGAACATCAATATCTGCCCAAGCCTCCTTTGCCCTATTTCTCAGCGTAACCAATCGATTGTAAGAGAGGACAAGCCATCCTCCAATAACCACTATCAAAATTAAAATTATTGTTCCCAGGGCCATTTTTTTAATTTTTAATATTCTGACCTTTTAAAAAATCATAACAAAAAATCAAAGTCGCCACAAGGAGAGCGACCTTTCAACATTGTAAATTGAAAATTGTAAATTGAAAATTGATAATTAAATTTAGTATTCCTCTGGAACTTCTGGAGTTTCTTTCTTTTCTTTCTCTGGTTCTTCAGCGACGACTGCTTCGGTTGTCAAAAGCATCGAGGCTGCAGAAACCGCATTTTCTAAAGATGTTCTAACAACCTTCGTTGCATCGATCACCCCAGCTTCCACTAAGTCTTCAAACTTTTGAGTTTGGGCATTAAATCCATAATTTCCCTCTTTCTTTTTTACTTCACTAACAACTACTCCTCCATCAAAACCTGAATTTTCAGCAATCTGTCTTATTGGAAATTCCAATGCCTTCTTTAAAATCAAAACTCCAGTTTTTTCATCTCCATCAAGTTCCTTTTCTAATTTTTCCAATGCTTTTTGAGCTCTTAACAATCCAACCCCACCTCCTGGCAAAATTCCTTCCTCTATTGCTGCCTTTGTCGCGTTCAATGCATTCTCTGTTTTTCTTTGTTTTGCCTTTTGTTCAATCTCAGTTGCTGCCCCAACTTTAATCACTGCGACTCCTCCTGCCAATTTTGCAAGTCTTTCTTGTAATTTTTCTCTGTCAAATTCAGACTCTGTTTTCTTTATTTCTTCTCTGATTTGTTTTATTCTCGCCTCAATTTCTTCCTTCTTTCCTTTTCCTTCAATAATCGTTGTTTTTTCTTTTTCAACAACGACTTTTCTTGCTCTCCCAAGTTGTTCTAATCTGATGTTTTCAAGTTTTAAACCCAGCTCTTCAGAAATTACTTGAGCCCCAGTAACTATCGCAATATCTTGCAACATTTCTTTCTTTCTGTCGCCAAAACCAGGAGCTTTCACTGCAACTCCGTTAAAAACTCCCCTGATTTTGTTAACCACTAAAGTTGCTAAAGCATCTCCCTCAACCTCATCGGCAATGATTAAAAGATTTTTCTTTCCAGTTTGAGCAACTTTTTCCATCACTGGCAAAATTTCAGTCAAGGCAGAGATTTTTCTATCTGTTACTAAAATGTAAGGATCTTCCAAAACCGCTTCCATTCTTTCTGGGTCCGTGATCATGTAGGGTGAAACATAACCTCTGTCAAACTGAAGTCCTTTTACAACCTCCCTTTCTATCCCGAATTTTTTTGACTCTTCAACTGTAATTACTCCATCTTTTCCGACTTCAGAAATTGTGTCAGCAATTATTTGTCCAATTTCAGAATCTAAAGCAGCAATCGTTGCAACTTGAGCAATCTCTTCTTTCTTCGAAATTGGCTTTGATAATCTTTTTAACTCATCAATTACTGTATTTAATCCTTTTTGAAGTCCTTTTCTTATTGCCAAAGGATGAGCTCCTGCTGCCACATTTTTTATTCCCTCTGAAGCAATCGCATAAGTTAAAACCATCGCGGTAGTCGTTCCATCTCCTGCTTTATCTGAGGTTTTTTCAGCAACCTCCTTTAAAATTTCTACCCCCAAATTCTCAACTTTGTCTTTTAACTCAATTTCTTTTACAATCGAAACTCCATCGTCTGAGATTTCAGGAACTCCAAAACCCTTATCTAAAACAACATGCCTTGCTTTAGGTCCCAATGTCACCTTTACCGCGTCGAATGCCTTTTTTATTCCAGAAAGTAATTTCCTCCTTCCAGCTTCTTTGTATAAAATTTGTTTTGCTGCCATGTTATTCTTCAACGATTGCTAAAATATCCTCTTCTTTACAAATTAAATATTCTTTATCATCGACCTTTATCTCGTCAGGCCCGTATTTTTTGAACAAAACTGTTTGTCCAACTTTAACAGAAACAGGAATTAAATTCCCTTTTTCATCCCTTCTTCCCGGACCTACCGCAATCACTTTTCCCTTTTCTGGTTTTTCCTTTTCAGCACTCTCTGGGAGTAAAATTCCAGCTTTTGTTTTCTCTTCTTCTTTTATCGGTTCGATTAATACGTAGTCTGCTAAGGGTTTAATATTAATCTTTTTTGCCATGTTTTTAAAATTATCAATCTCGACCTTTAAGTGATAATTCTATATTTTAAATTTAAAAAACGGAAGGTGGTTGTCAAGACCTCAAAGAATTTTTCCGCTCAATACTTCTTTCAAATATTTTCCAGTATAAGATTTTTTATTTTTGGCTATTTCTTCTGGCGTTCCTTCAGCAATAATTTCTCCTCCTTTTTCTCCCCCTTCGGGCCCTAAATCAATTATCCAATCTGCATTTTTAATCACTGAAAGATTATGCTCTATCACTAAAACAGTGTTTCCTTTTTCAACAAGCTTTTTCAAAACATAAATCAATTTTTTAATATCGTCTAAATGCAAACCAGTTGTTGGTTCGTCTAAAATATATAAAGTTTTTCCAGTTGCTTTCTTTGAAAGTTCTGCTGCTAATTTTACTCTTTGAGCTTCCCCTCCTGATAATGATGGAGCTGGTTGTCCCAATTCAATATAACCCAATCCCACATCGTAAAGGGTTTTCAATTTTCTATAAAGAGGTGGGATATTTTTAAAAAACTCCATTGCTTCTTCTACGGTCATTTCTAAAACTTCAGCAATGTTTTTCCCTTTGTATTCAACTTCCAAAGTTTCTTTATTGAACCTCTTTCCTTTACATTCAGGACATTGAACGAAAACATCTGGCAAAAAGTACATTTCAACTTTGATTTGTCCTTGACCCTGGCAATTTTCACATCTTCCCCCTTTAACATTGAAAGAAAACCTCCCGGGTTTGTAACCTCTAATTTTTGCTTCCTTTGTTTGGGCAAAAAGTTGTCTGATGAAAGAAAAAGCTCCAGTATAAGTTGCTGGATTTGACCTAGGAGTTCTACCAATGGGAGATTGATCAACGATCACCACCTTATCCAAATTTTCAATTCCCAAAATTTCATCGTGGTCTCCTGGTTCCTGCTTTGAATTGTAAAACTTTCTCATCAATGCCTTTGCCAAAATATCGTTAACCAAAGAACTTTTTCCAGAGCCTGAAACTCCAGTTATGCAGACAAATTTTCCGAGGGGAATTTTAACATTGATATCCTTCAAGTTGTGTTCTCTTGCCCCCTTGATGATTAAAAAGTTAGATGTTCGATGTTGGATGTTCGATGTTTTTTCTTTTTCCAACTTCGAACTTCTAACCTCTACTTTTTTCCTTCCAGAGAGATAATCGCCGGTCAAAGTATGAGCTTTCAATAATTGCTTTGGAGTCCCTTCAAATACAATTTTTCCTCCTTTCTTTCCTGCTCCAGGCCCTAAATCAATAACCCAATCTGCTGACAAAATTGTTTGAGGATCGTGCTCGCAAACTATAACTGTGTTTCCAAGATCCCTTAATTTTTTCAAAGTCCTAATTAGCCTTCCCTGATCCCTGGCATGCAAACCAACAGAAGGTTCATCCAAAATGTACAAAACTCCAGTTAATTTTGACCCAATTTGAGTTGCCAACCTTATCCTTTGCTCTTCTCCCCCAGCCAAAGTATCTGCCCTTCTTTCCAAAGTTAAATAATCCAAACCAACATCGATCAAAAACTGAATTCTGTTTAAAATTTCTTTGACAATTGGTCTTGCAATTTTTTCTTTTGCCTCATTCTCAAACTTTAAATTCTCAAAAAATTCTTTCAACTTTGAAATTTCAATTTCGCAAATATCAGCTATCGACCTTCCAGAAATCTTTACAGAAAGTGCCTCTGGTCTTAATCTTTTCCCTTTACAAGCTTCGCAAATTTTCTCTACCATGTATTGCTCAATTTCTTCCCTCGTATACTCTGAATCAGTTTCTCTATATCTTCTTTCTAACCAAGGAATTACTCCTTCAAAAATTCCATCTCCATACAAAATCAAATCGATTTTCTCTTTTGGCAATTCCTTTACTGGTTTGTAAAGATCAATCCTTTCCCTCTCTGCCAAATCTTCGAGCATCATCCAAAAAAACCTTTGCCTTCCAACTTTATGGGAAGCATGAGCCCAAGGAAAAATTGCCCCCTCTGCAATCGATAAATTTTTGTTTGGAATTACCAATTCTGGGTCGATGACCAATTTTGAACCAAGACCTTGGCAAAATCTACAAGCTCCGTATGGTGAATTAAAAGAAAAGAGTCTTGGTTCAATCTCTGGCAAAGAGATCCCACAATTTGGACAAGAAAAAAGTTGAGAGAAAATTAGGTCTTCACCTTTTTTAATCAAATTTACAATTACTATTCCCTTTCCAATCTTTAAAGCAGTTTCTAAAGAATCTACTAGCCTCATTCTTTCTAACTCTTCATCGATCACCAATCTATCAACAACAACCTCAATATCATGTCTTTTGTACTTTTCCAATTTTTTCTCCAATGCCTCCTCAATCGAATAAACTATTCCATCAATCCTCACTCTTAAAAATCCCATTCTCTGAATTTCTTCCAAAGTTCCCCGATACTCTCCCTTTCTTCCTCTAACAACCGGCCCTAAGATCAAAATTTCAGTTCCCATTTTTAGTCTCAAAATTTGCTCTGTAATTTGATCTATTGTTTGCCTTGTAATTTCTCTTCCGCATTTTGGACAATAAGGAGTCCCAGCTCTAGCAAAAAGTAATCTCAAGTAATCGTAAATTTCAGTCATTGTTCCAACAGTAGATCTTGGGTTCTTTGCTGCTTTCCTTTGGTCTATTGAAATTGCAGGTGAAATTCCCTCAATTTTGTCGACATCAGGTTTGTCCATTACTCCTAAAAATTGCCTCGCATAGGCACTTAATGACTCAACGTATCTTCTTTGTCCTTCTGCATACAAAGTATCAAAAGCCAAAGAAGACTTCCCAGAACCAGAAACCCCAGTAATCACAACGAGCTTATTCTTTGGAATATCAACGTTTATATTCTTTAAATTATGAACCCTCGCTCCCCTAACCTTAATAAACTCTTCTGGCATACCTCCAATTATAATCGAATTTTTGAAAAAATTCAAGAATAATTTGCTAAAATTAATTGATGGAAAAATTTAAATTTATTTCAAAAGAAAAAATCTCTAGGTTGCCAAAAAATCCTGGGGTTTATTGCTTCAAAAGTGGAAAAAAGATTTTATACATTGGAAAGGCGGCGAATTTGAGAGAGAGAGTAAAAAATCATTTTCAACAACCATCTTATAAAGATTATTTGTTTTTGGATAAGGTTGAGAAAGTCGGATACATAAAGACAGATTCTGAAATTGAGGCATTGATTTTGGAGGCAGAATTAATAAAAAAAATTCAACCAAAATTCAATGTAATCTGGAGGGATTCGAAGAATTATTTTTTTGTTGGAAAAACTAAAGAGGAATTTCCAAGAATTTTTTGGTGCCATCAAAAGAAAATCAAAAATCAAAAATCAAAAATCAAAATTGAGTATATTGGACCTTTTGTAGATGGAAAGGCATTAAAAGAAACTTTAAAAGTCTTGAGAAAGGTTTTTCCTTTTAGGTCTTGTAGAGTTTTACCAAGAAGGGCTTGTCTTTGGTATCATTTGGGAAGATGCCCTGCGCCTTGCTTGTTAAATTCCAAATACCAAATTCCAAATTCCAAAGCTTTTAAAGAAAAAATAAAAAAGGAGTGTCAAAGGAATGCTGAAAGTGTTTTCAAAATAATTCAGGGAAAGAAGAAAGAGGTTTTGAAAGAATTAAAAAAGGGAATGAAAGAAGCAGTGAAGAAAGAAAATTTTGAGGAGGCAGCAAAGATTAGAGATCAGCTTTTGGCCCTAGAAAGAATTTTGGAGCATTCAAGAATTTTGGAAAAGGAAATAAGGCTTGAAGTTCCCTGGAAAGATGTTGAAGAAAAATTGAAGAGGGTTTTAAAAGTAGAAAGGATTTCAAGGATCGAGGCATTCGATGTTTCTCAAATTCATGGTGATTTTGCGGTTGGTTCGATGGTTACTTTTATTAACGGAGTTCCAGAGAAAAACTTTTATCGAAGATTCAAAATCAAGTTTACAGAAAAGCCAAGTGATGTCGATATGATAAAGGAAATTTTAGAAAGGAGGTTCAAACATGAAGAGTGGGGATTTCCGGATTTAATATTAATCGATGGTGGAATCGCTCAGCTAAGAGCTGCGCTCAAATGCAAAATGCAAAATGCAAAATGCAAAATGATAAAGGTTTTGGCTTTAGCAAAAAGGGAGAAAAAATTGTATATTGAAGGAGAAAGAAAACCAATTTTTTTGAAAAATTTGCCAAGAGAAATTTTCAATTTGATTTTGAATTTGGATAATGAAGCTCATAGGTTTGCAATTTCTTACCACAAAAAGTTGAGAGAAAGAAAATTGATCCCTAAAAGTTGATTAAAAATTTAAAATTTGTTAAAATTTTCAAATGAGGAATTTATTTTGGCAAATTTTAGTCTCGATTTTAGCAATTTTTTTGGCGGTAAAATTTGTCCCCGGAGTCACGTTGCATGTTATTCCCGGAAAGAGTATCTATTTTGGAATAAAATTCACTCAGGATTGGCAAATTTTAATTTTTGTTGGAATAGTTTTAGGGTTGATTAATTTTTTCATAAAACCGATTTTAAATTTAATAACCCTGCCATTGAGAATCTTGACTTTGGGATTTTTTTCTTTAATCATCAATACAGTAATAATTTTTTTTCTAGATGTATTTTTCCCAGAATTAGAAATTTCAGGAATCTCTGCTTTGTTTTTTACTTCTTTGATTATTTGGGTTTTAAATTTATTTTTTAACCCATGAAAGAAGCAGTCCAAATTCTTCAAATTTTAGTTTCAATTTTTTTGATTGTAACGATATTACTCCAACCCCCAAGGAGATATTTTGGGCCATATTTTAAAAGAAGGGGGTTTGAGAAAGTTGTCTTTTATTTATCTATATTTTTTGCAATTTGTTTTATAGTTTTGGCGATCTTGAACTGGATAATATGAGTTTTAAAAATTTCTTTTTGGCTTCAAGAAAAGTTTTTACCATTTCTGGTCTTGAATTTTTTTTGAAATCTCAAAGCAAAATTGAAAGATTTTTATTTCTTACTTTTTTATTTTCTTTCTTTTTTTCTTTTTCTTTTTTAACATTAAATTTTTATCTAAGCAAAACGAAAGTTGTGCCAAAAGAGGGAGGAATTTTTGTGGAAGGAATGGTTGGTCTTTTAAATTATTTGAATCCAATTTACTCTATTACTTCCGATGTCGACGACTCAATTACTAATTTACTCTTTTCGAGTTTGATGAAATTTGATGGCCAAAATTTAGTTCCTGATTTAGCTGAAAAATATGAGGTTTTGGAAGATGGGAAAGTCTTTAGGGTTTCTCTCAAAGATAATATTTTTTGGTCTGATGGTCAAAAGATAACTTCTGATGATGTGATTTTCACAGTAAAAACTATCCAAAACCCTGAAGTTAAAAGCCCCCTCCGAACTGCTTGGCTTGGAGTTGATGTTGAAAAAATTTCTGATAAAGATTTTAAATTCATATTGAAGAATCAATCTTATGTCTTTATTGAAAATTTGACCCTAAAACCAATTCCAAAACATATTTTCGAAAAAATTCCAACCCAAAATCTTTTTCTTTCTTTTTTGAATTTAAAACCAGTGAGCTCTGGACCTTATCGATTAGAGAGAATTGAAAGGGACAAAAATGGGAAAATAACTTTGGTTGAGTTAAAAATTAATGAAAATTATTTTGGCAAAAAGCCTTACATTCAAAAAATTGTTTTTAGATTTTTCGAAAGCGAGGAAAAATTGATAGAAGCGGCAAAATTAAAGGAGATTGATGGATTTTCTTTAAAAGAATTTCAAGAAATTTCAAACTTTAAGGCATTCGATTTTAAAATGCCAAGGTATTTTGCGGTATTTTTGAATTTAGATAGAAAGATTTTTGGAGAAAAGGAAGTTAGAGAAGCTCTAAGTCTTGGAACTGATAGAAGAGAAATTTTAAAAAGAGTGATTTCGGGGAAGGGAGAAATCATCAATTCTCCAATTTTGCCCGAATTTTTAGTTGAAGAAGTTGAGAAAGCAAATTTAAATCTAGAAAAAGCGAGAGAAATTTTAGAAAAATCTGGGTATAAAGATTTGAACGGTGATGGAGTTTTAGAAAAAGTAATAGTGAAAGAACCTCCATTTCAATTTAAAAGCAACCTTTCTTTAGGGGCTAAAGGAAAGGAGGTTGAAGAATTGCAAAAATGCTTGGCAAAAGATCCTGAAATTTATCCTGGGGGGGAAGTTACTGGATATTTTGGAGAAAAAACCAAGGAAGCAGTGATCAAATTCCAAGAAAAGTATCGACAAGAAATTTTAGACCCGGCTGGCCTTAATAAAGGAACTGGGGAAGTAAAAGAAAAAACAAGAGAAAAATTAAACCAAATTTGTTTTGAAAAAAAAGAGGAAAAAAATGTTTTGAGGTTTTCTTTAACAACCGTTGAAGATCCAATTTTGTTAAAAACTGCTCAAATTTTGAAAGAACAATGGAAAAAATTAGGGTTTGACATTGAAATAAAAAGTTATAAAATTGAAGATCTAAAAAGAGAGATTATTCCCCAAAAAAATTATGATGCATTATTGTTCGGTCAAATTTTAGGAAAAATTCCAGATTTCTTTCCTTTTTGGCACTCTTCACAAATTGAAGAAAATGGATTAAACCTATCGAATTATCAAAACAAAGATGTCGATAAGGTTTTAGAGGAATTAAGACAGGAGTTCGATGAAGAAAAGAGAAATGAAAAAATGAAAAAATTTAAAGAAATTTTAACCAAAGACCATCCTGCAATCTTTTTGTACAATCCAAATTACCTTTATTTTGTTTCAGAAAAAGTTAAGGGAGTGAAAAACAATTTTATTTCTTTTCCTTCAGAAAGGTTCTGGAATATTTGTGATTGGTATATAAAGGAAAAAAGGATATTTGGGGAAAAATAACCCTTGAAAGAGTAAAGAAATTTTGCTAATATTTGATAAATCCTTTCTCCATGGTTAAAAAAGCAATTTTGCCAATCGCTGGGCTTGGAACTAGGTTTTTGCCACTTTCAAAAACCGTACCAAAAGAATTTTTACCATTAGATTCAAAACCGGTAATCCATTATATTGTAGAAGAAGCTCTTCAGGCAGGAATAAAAGAATTCATTTTTGTAATCTCTCCAGAAAAGAAAGAAATTTTTAGAAAATACATTTTGGAATATTTTGGAAAAGAGAGAAAAGATTTAATGAAAATTTTGAAAAAAAGAAAAAAAGAAGAGGCGATTGCAATTTTAAAAAGCATACCTAAAATAAAATGGAGAGTGGCGATTCAAAAAGAACCAAAAGGTGATGGGGATGCGATTTTAAAAGCAGAAAAATTTATAAAAAAAGAACCATTTTTGGTTTTGTTTGGCGATGATCTATCTTTTGGAAAAAAATCTTTTCCTTTGCAATTAGTCGAAGCTTACAAAAAATATAAAAAGCCAATTTTGTGTCTATATAGAATGCAAAAGAAAGCTCTTTCTGCTTATGGAGTACCTAAAGTAAAAAGGATAAGGGGAAAAATTTACAGAATCTTGGATATTGTTGAAAAACCAAAGGAAAATCCGCCATCCTCTTTTGCCCTAGTTGGAAATTACCTTTTGACTCCTGAAATTTTCAAATTTTTAAAGAAAACTCCTCTTTTTAAGGGAGAACTAATTTTAGCAAATGCTTTAAAGAAAATGATTGAAGAAGGAAGAGAAATTTTGGGAATTGAAGTTTCTGGAAAGTGGCTAGAGTGTGGAGACTTGCAAAAATGGATGAAAAGCTTTCTTTTTTTGGCAAGAAAAAGGGCAATTTAAATTTATTTTTTAAGTGAATGTTTGTAATTAATTTCTACCTTCCAGGAGGGGGTGAGCGAAGCGCAATCGAGGGGGAACCTTGGTTCCCCCTATTGAGGGAATGCGGACGTGGCGAAATTTAGAAAACGCTGTGGCCTCAGGAGCCACTGGGTTTTCCCCTTGTGGGTGCAAATCCCACCGTCCGCACCATCCTTAAAATCAAAGATCAAAAATCAAAAATCAAAATGTAATTTAAAATGTAAAGAGAATTTTCTTTTGGGATTTTAATTTTTCATTTTGCATTTTGATTTTTGCATTTTGAATTTGTTACATGACTAAAATTCAAAAACAAAATTATCTCCAAATCATTCCGTTGGGAGGATTGGGTGAGGTTGGTAGGAATATGATGCTCCTTGAATGGAAAGGGGAAATTTTGATTTTGGATATGGGGTTTAGAATGCCAGAGGAAGATATGCCAGGGGTGGATTATATAATTCCTAATGTTGAATATTTGAAAGATAAAAAAGACAAAATTTTAGGAGTTGTTTTCACCCATGGGCATTACGATCACATCGGAGCAGTTCCTTATTTAATGCCAAAATTGTGGAAAGAAAATTTGGTTTTCTTTGCCTCTCCCCTAACCAGAGGGATAATTTTAAAAAGGCAAGAGGATTTCCCAGATCAACCAAAATTGAAAGTAAAAGAAGTTTACGACAGATCAAAAATAAAAATTGGACCTTATTCAATCGAATTTGTGAAAATGAATCATAACATTCCTGACAATTTTGGTCTTTTCATTGAAACTCCTATCGGAAACATTTTTCACACTTCAGATTTCAAGTTCGATAAAAATCCAGTAAACGATACTCCAACTGACTTCAAAAGATTGAGGGAAATTTCAAAAAGAAAAATTTTACTTTTGATGTCAGATTCAACTGATGCTGAAGAAGAAGGGCATTCTCTTTCTGAGTCTGAAATTTCAAAGAATTTGGAAGAAATAATAAAGAACGCAAAAGGAAGAGTAATTGCTGCAACTTTTGCCTCTTTGATAAACAGGATCCAACAAATAATTTCAATTTCTGAAAAATATCAAAGGAAGGTTGCAATCGAGGGATACTCAATGAGAACCAATGTTGAAATTGCAAAACATTTGGGCTACATCAAGGCAAACCCAAAAACTTTTATTTTAACAAAGCAGATTGAAAACCTCCCAGATCAAAAAATTACAATTTTATGTACTGGAGCCCAAGGAGAACCTGATGCTGTTTTAATGAGGGTTGCTACAAAAGAACATCCGATCATTAAACTAAAGAAAGGAGATACAGTAATTTTCTCCTCTTCAGTGATTCCTGGAAACGAAAGGACTGTACAAATAATGAAAGATGAAATTTTGAAACAAGGAGCTGAGGTTTTCCATTACAAAATGATGGATATTCATGCGGGGGGTCACGCTAAAAGAGAAGAGTTGAAAAAAATGATAAAGATAATGAAACCTAGGTTTTTTATGCCTATTCACGGGCAATATTCAATGTTGGTAGAGCACGCAAAAATTGCAAAAAATTTAGGAATGAAAGAAGAGAGGATAATCGTGGTTGAAAATGGGGACATTGTGAATTTATCGAAAAAGAAAATCTTAATTGAAAAGAAAAAGGTGCCTTCAAATTATGTGATGGTTGATGGATTGGGAATTGGAGATGTTGGGGAAGTGGTTTTGAGGGATAGAAAAATGCTTGCAAAAGATGGGATTTTTGTCATAATTGCGGTAGTGGATAGACAAACTGGGAAAGTAAAAAGTTCTCCTGATATAATTTCAAGAGGATTTGTTTATTTGAGAGAATCAAAAGAATTGCTAAGAGATGTTAGGAAAAGAGTAATTAGAATCGTGGAAACAGCAACCGGTTCTGGAAGAGCAGTAAACTGGGCCTATGTCAAAAACGAAATTAAAGAGAAAATTGGACAATTTTTGTTCTCAAGGACCCAAAGGAGGCCAATGGTTTTGCCAGTGGTAATTGAGGTATAGAGGCGTTCGATGTTGGAGGTTCGAGGTTAGAAGTTAATTATTAAACATCGAACATCTAACTTCTAACATTTATGCGAGTTTTTAGCGGAATTAGACCAACTGGAGAATTGCATATAGGAAATTATTTGGGATCGATCTATCAATGGGTGAAACTTCAGAATGAAAATGAATGTTTTTTTGGAATTATGGACTATCATGCAATTACTACTCCATTCGATCCTAAAGAAATGGAAAGAAACATTTTTGAAACCTTAATTGTTTATTTGGCTGCTGGAATTGACCCTAAGAAATCAACCATCTTTGTTCAATCTCATGTCAAAGAACATGCAGAGTTAGCTTGGATTTTGGGAACGATAACCCCTCTTGGAGATTTAAAAAGAATGACTCAGTTTAAAGAAAAGGCAAAAAAACATCCAGAATATGTGAACGCTGGTCTCCTTAATTATCCCCTTTTAATGGCAGCCGACATTTTACTTTACAAAACCGATTTGGTGCCAGTTGGAAAGGATCAGATTCAACATGTGGAATTAACGAGGGAAATTGCCAGAAGGTTTAACAAAATGTTTGGAAAAGTTTTTAAAGAACCAAAAGTATTGCTTTCTGAAGGAGAAAAAATAATGTCTTTGCAAAATCCAAAAAAGAAAATGTCAAAGACCGACGATCCAAAAGGATGTATCTTGCTTTTTGATGAACCTGATGAAATTGAAAAGAAAGTAATGAGGGCTGTTACTGACCCTGGAAGGGAAATAAAATATGATCCAGTAAAAAAACCCGGAATTTCAAACCTTTTGAAAATTTATTCAATTTTTAGCGAAAAAAGTGTTGAAGAACTAGAAGAAAAATATAAAGGCAAGGGTTATGAAGAGTTTAAAAGAGATTTGGCAAAAATTTTAATTAAAAAATTAGAGGTCTTCAGAAAAAGAAAAAAAGAATTAGAAAAAAGGGAAATATATTTGAAAGAAATTTTAAAGAGGGGGGTAGAAAGGGCTGAAAAAATTGCAAAATTAACAATGAAAGAAGTAAGAGAAAAAATGGGGCTTGAAATTTGAAGATTCTTTGGTAAAATATAAATCATGTCTTTTTCTGTTGGAATTGTCGGATTACCGAATGTTGGAAAATCAACGCTTTTTAAAGTATTAACGAAAAGGGAGATAAAAATTTCGCCAAGACCTTTCACAACGATAGAACCAAACATCGGTCAAGTAACAGTACCAGATCCTAGATTGGAAAAAATTGGACAATTAGTAAAGCCTAAAAGAATCACTCCCACAAAGATTGAGTTTGTTGACATCGCGGGGTTAGTAAAGGGAGCGCATAAGGGCGAAGGGCTTGGAAACCAATTCCTGTCTCACATTAGAAATTGTGATTCAATCCTTTTTGTCCTAAGAGCCTTTGAAAGTTTTGAGACTGAAAATGTTTTGGGGGAAATTAATCCAGAAAAGGAAGTCGAAATTTTAAAACTTGAACTTTTAATGAAAGATCTTGAAACAATAGAAAGAGCGATTGAAAAGGTCGAAAGGAAAGAAAAAGGAAAGGTTGAAATTTTAAAAAAAATAAAAGAGGGGGCAATAAAGGGAAAAATGATTGGGGAGATTGAATTAGAAGAAAATGAAAAAGAAGAGATTAAAGAATATAATTTTTTAACCCAAAAGCCTTATTTTTTTGTTCTAAATACTGACGGTAAAATAAAATTTGAGAAATTAAAGATCCCCTACATTGAAATGAATTTAAAAGAAGAGGAAGAAATGTTAGAACTTTCAGAGGAGGAAAAAAGAGAATTGGGAATAGAGTCTAGGGTAGAAAAATTGATTGAGGCTTGTTATAAAACCTTGAAATTGATTACTTTTTATACGATAGCGGGAGGAAAAGAAGTAAGGGCCTGGACGATAAAAGAGGGTTCTTTTGCTCCGGAGGCAGGAGGTAAGGTTCATTCAGATTTCAAAGAAAAATTTATCAGGGCGGAGGTAATAAATTTTGAAGATTTTGTAAAAGTTGGTTCTTGGCAGAAGGCAAAGGAAATGGGAATTTTAAAAATTGTTGGTAAAGATTACAAGGTCAAAGACGGTGATATAATTGAGTTCAAAATATGAGAATAAGGTATTATCAATTGGCATATTTAATTTCACCAGAACTAAAAAAAGAGGAAATTGAAATGGTCCAAAAAGATTTAACTTCCTTCATTGAAAAAGAGGGGGTTTTAGATAAAGTTGAAACACCACTAAAAAGAACACTTTTTTATCCAATTAAAAAGAAAACTGAAGCATTTTTGGGAGCAATCTATTTTTATCTTGAACCGCAGAAAATAAAAGATCTCGAGAGAAAATTGAAAGAGGAAGAAAAAATTTTAAGATACTTAATAGTTTCCGAAAAGACGCCAAAGAAAATTAAGATTGAAAAGAAATTAAAAAAGCCAGAAAAGGTCGAGTTAGAAGAAATTGAAAAAAAGATTGAAGAAATTTTAAAAGAATGAATTTAAACAAAGTTTTTCTTATCGGAAGGTTAACAAAAGATCCAGAAATGAAAAATCTACCTTCTGGAAGAAATCTCTGTCAAATTTCGATCGCAACGGACAGGTTTTATACTGACAAAGATGGCAATAAAAAACAAGAGACAGAGTTTCATAATATAATATTGTTTGGAAGGTTAGCAGAAATTGCTTCTCAGTATTTGAGAAAAGGTTCTTTAGTTTTTATTGAGGGAAGATTGAGAACGAGAAATTGGGAAGATGGATCTGGAAATAAAAAGTCAAGGACTGAAATAATTGCAGAGAGAATACAATTGGGACCAAAAGCCGCACCAAAAGATGAATTGCCACCAATTGAAGAAGGAAAAGAAGAAATTCCGATTGTAGAAGAGGAAGAAATTAACATTGAAGATATCCCTTTTTAATTTTGCATTTTGATTTTTGAATTTTGCATTTACTATTATGGCTTGTTATTTTTGTCAAAGAAACATAAACGAAATTGATTTCAAAAACACTCAACTTCTAAAAAGGTATCTTTCTGCTCTTGGAAAAATTAAGCCAAAGAAAAAAACGGGAGTTTGTGCTTTTCATCAAAGAAAATTGGCGCAGGCAATAAAAAGAGCAAGGTATCTGGGTCTTTTGCCTTATTTAGAATAAACTTCAAAAATTTTCTTTTTTATTTCCTCTGCCAGATCTGGGTTTTGTTTTAAAAATTCTTTGGCTTGTTCTATTCCTTGTCCTAATTTTTTATTTTCAAACTCTAGCCAACTTCCAGATTTTCTGATCACCCCGTACTTTATTCCTGTGTTTATCAAATCTGCCTCTTTCGAAATTCCCTCGTTGTAATAAATGTTAAACTCTGCGGTTTTAAATGGAGCGGCAACTTTATTTTTAACAATCTTTGCCAAAATTTTATTTCCGATGATTTCGTCTCCTTTTTTTAATTGAGCGGTTCTTTTCAATTCTATTCTCACTGAGGCATAAAATTTTAGAGCCAAACCTCCCGGGGTTGTTTCTGGTTTTCCATAAGTTCCAATTTTCATTCTTGTTTGGTTTAAAAAAATGACTATAGATTTTGTTTTTGCGATTGCTCCAGCGAGTTTCCGACAATTATGAACCACTATTCCATTTGCTACAAAATTAGGTTTATCTTTGATAGTCAAATCGTACACCCTCATTTTCCCCTTAGGCAAAATAGATTCTATATTGGTCCAATAGACTTCTTCTTCGATTATTTTTTTAAGCTCTTTATCTCCAATAAAATTTGCAATTTTAACTAAATGCGACCGAGAAAGCCTTAACCGTGAAGGCTTCCATTCGGGGAAAGAGGTTCGACTATTCATTCCTAACAAATGGGAAATTTCTTGGCCAGTATGACCAGAGGCATAAACTATTTCTTTAATCGTCGGAACTAATTGATAAGGAATAATATCCTGAGAAGGTGTAATTTCTGATTTCCACTTTCCTTTTACAAGTTCCTTCAATTTTCTATTTTTTGCACCAACTAATCCAATTTCTTTTTCGAAAATTTGAATATTTTCCTTCCCCTGAACAACTAATTTATAAAGGACGTGTGGTGCAGGGCGTTTTTGATACCATTTACTCACAATACCAAAGCGAAGCAATAAAAATTGTAGTTGTTTGATCAGCTTTAATGAAGATGAAGAATAAACAATCGCTCTAGTTGAAAGGTCTACGTGTCCATCGCAAGACCAAAGTCTTGAAATAAAAAGCGAAAGTTGTTTATTAGAAAGCCTAAAAATCCTTGGAGGAATTTCTTTCTCATAAGATTTTTTCCCAAAAATTCCTTCTCTTCTTAATAATTCTTTTACTGGATTCCTATATGAACTTTTTGGTAAATTTTTAATTTTTCTAATCCGATAATCTTTATAGCTTTTTTGGACAAGTTCACAACCCAAAGATTTTAAGGACCTATTAAAATCATCTACAATTTCTTTATCGACATTTGCAAAAGTGAGATTATAATTAGAAGTTGTAAAATTGCCGTCTCCAATTACATAAGCAATAATTTTAATTTCATCATCAGTTATTTTTTTCTCTAAAAATTTTGGTTGGGGAACCTTGCGTGGAACAGCTAAACAATCCCGAGGAGTTAAATTTTTTACTTCCTTCCAACCTTCTAAGGTAAGCACTCGATGATCTTCAGTCAGTTTTAAAATATGACCCTCTTTTGTTTTTATTTCAAAACATTCTTTTTCGCCCTGCGGAAGCCAATCAATTACTTTCGAAAATATAAATTTCCTCTTCTTTTCATCATAAGTTAATGTGTGCCAAGATAATTTTTTCTCCACAATCTCTTTGATAGTAGAAATTCTTCCAGAGAGTGGATCGATTAACTCTGTGTCCTCGGCCAAGCATGCTTGGCTCATCATTCTTGCCTGTAAACCAATCTCAAATTCTCCCATTTCTCCAGCAATTTCTGCTTTTGGAACCAAAGCTGCTACAGAATCAACTACTATCACATCGACTTCTCCAGATTCAACTAAGGTTTTAACAATCTCCAATGCTTCTTCTCCAGATTCAGGTTGAGAAATTAAAAGTTCTTCCACATTAACCCCAATTCTCTTTGCATATTCTGGATCTAAAGCATGCTCTGCATCTACAAAAGCTCCCACCCCTCCTCTTTTTTGAGCCTCTGCAATTACATGCAGAGCAATCGTCGTTTTTCCGCTAGATTCAGGGCCATAAATTTCAACTACTCTTCCCCTTGGTAATCCCCCGACTCCCAAAGCCAAATCTAAAGAAATGGACCCAGTTGGAATAACATCAACACTAGCAGGTTTTATTTCTTTCAATTTCATTATCGCTCCCTCGCCAAACTTTTGTTTTATTTCTTCTATCGCCTCTTTTAAATTTTCCTTTTCAATTTTTTCCTTTTTTGCCATTGTTTTATTTTATTCCTTAAATTTGCAATTTTCAATCTTCAATTTGCAATTTAGACCTTTTTCCATTCTTCCTCTTCTTTAATATAAACTTCTCTTGGTTTTGCTCCTCTCGGAGGACCAACTACCCCTCTCTTTTCCAAAATATCCAGCAACCTCGCAGCCCTTGCATATCCAACTTTCAACCTTCTTTGTAAAAGCGAGGCAGATGCCTTTTTCGCTTCAATAACTATTCTTTTTGCTTCTTCGTAAAGAGGATCTTCTAAGTCTTCTCCTTCTTCAAAAAAATCAACTTCTCCACTTTCCTCTGCCAATTTTTCTTCTAAACTATCAACCCTTTCTTTTTTATATCTTAAACTTAAATACTCAACAACTTTTTGAACTTCTTTTTCTGAAACATAGGCTCCCTGAATTCTTTTTGGCTTTGGAGTCTCTGCAGATAAAAACAACATATCTCCTCTACCCAAAAGTTTTTCAGCTCCTGCCATATCTATAACTGTTCTTGAATCAACCTGAGAAGCAACTTGAAAAGTAACTCTTGCTGTAATATTTGCCTTAATCAATCCGGTAATTACTTCAGAAGATGGTCTTTGAGTTGCCAAAACCAAATGAATTCCAACTGCCCTTGCCAATTGTGCCAACCTCACGATCGCTGCTTCCAATTCTCTTCCCCTAGCAGCCATTAAATCTGCTAATTCATCAATTATTAAAACAATGTATGGCATTGGTGGAATTTTTTTCTCAAGAGAAATTTTATTAAAAGAAAAAATATCTCTTGCCTTAAGCCTTGCTAAAGCCTCAAATCTCCTTTCCATTTCTTCTACTAACCACCTTAAAGCATTAATGGCTCTTTGGACATCAAAAATTACATCGGTCAGGTTGTGGGGGAGGTCACTATAAATTGGAAATTCGACTCTTTTTGGATCGACGAGAATGAATTTTAAAATTTCTGGAGAATTCCGATAAACCAAAGATAAAATTAGAGAATTAAGGAAAATAGTTTTTCCCGTTCCGGTGGCGCCTGCTACCAACAAATGGGGCATTCTTGCTAAATCTGCAAAGGCAGGGTTTCCAGAAACATCCCTTCCCAAAACAAAATAAAGGGGTGATGGATGATTTTGGAATTGGGGATCTGAAATTAAATTTCTCAACCTAACTGTAGTTCTTGTTTTATTTGGAACCTCAATTCCAACTAAAGATTTTCCAGGAATAGGAGCCTCTATTCTTATTGGATGAGATGCTAAAGCCAAGGCAAGGTCGTTTGAAAGAGAGGTGATTTTTGAAAGTTTTACTCCGTCTGCTGGCTTTAGGGTATATTGAGTAACTGTCGGGCCGATGTTAACCTCTCCCATTTCAACCGGAATTCCAAAATTCTCTAAGGTTCTTTTGATAATCGCCATATTTTGGGCAATATCTCCTGCTGCTGGAGAACCCTGGTCTTTTTCTAAAAGCTCAATCGGTGGCTTTTGATATTCAAACTGAGGAGCTTCTATTTTTTCTTTAATTTCTCTTTTCTCTGGAATTTCTGGTTTTTTCTCTTCAATTTTTGGTACCTCAACTTTCTTTACTTTAAAGTGAGCACCAAAAATTCTTTTGAAAAATGAGGGTCTGACCTCAATTTTTTCTTCCTTTTTAAAGAGAAAGGTTAAAATGTAAAATCCAAAAATTATTAAAAAAACGAGGAGAATGTTTGCCAAAAGAGGACCTAGAAGTTTTAAAAGAGGAATAACTAAAATTTTTCCAAAAAAGCCTCCACTATTTTGTTTTAAACTTTCAGAAAGAGTAGAAATACTCAAGGTCGTGATCAAAAACGAAATTAAAATAGGAAGAAAAATATTTTTGTAATGGCTGAGAAAATAAGAAAGGGAGGTCAGAAAGAAAAAAATTGGAAAGAAAATTTTAGCAACATAATCTCCGAACAAAAGGCTAGAAAAAAATAGAATTTTTTCTCCTAAAATACCTCCTTTTTGGAAATTACTCAGGATGATAAAAATCGAAAGGAAAAGAAAAAAAATACCTATTAAATATCTTTTAATTTCATCTGGCAATTTTAGAATTAAGACGAAAGGAAGAATGATAATTTTTTTGAAAAAGAAAAGGAGTTTTTTAAAGAATTTTTGGGAAATTTTGAGAGTGGTCTTTTTGTTTTTCTTATTTTTCTTTCTCATATTTGAAACCAGTTCCTGCAGGTATCAATTTTCCAATTATAACATTTTCTTTTAGTCCTCTTAAATAATCTTCTTTTGCAGAAAGAGAGGCCCTAATTAAAACCCTAGTCGTCTCCTGGAAAGATGCCGCAGATAAGAAAGAATCAGTAGTTAAGGCTACTTTCGAAATTCCAAGTAAAATTTGGGTTGCTCTGATTGGTTTTTTTCCTTTCTTTTTCAATTCTTTATTAGTTTCATAAAATACCGCTTTTTCAATAATTTGTCCTGGTAAAAAGTCAGAATCTCCTGGATCTTTTACCCTTACTCTAGAAAACATTTGCCTTATTATTATTTCAAAATGCTTGTCATGAATCGGGGCTCCCTGAGAAACATAAACTTTTTGAAGTTCTTTTATCATATACCTCCAAACCTCCTCTTTCTTTTTTAATTTAGAAAGCTTCTTTAAATCTACGCTTCCTTCTGAAATTTGATCTCCCCTTTGAACGATTTGCCCTTCTTTTACTAAAATTGCAGCTTTTGGAGGCACTTGATATTCTAAAACTTTTGGGTTTTTAGTTTTTGTCTTGATGATTACTCTTTTGTCTGCAGTAATTTTTTCAACCTTTCCGTCAACCTCACAAATGATTGCTTCACCCTTTGGTGGTCTTGCCTCAAAAATCTCTTCTGCTCTCGGCAATCCCATGGTAATATCAACTCCCGCAATTCCTCCAAGGTGGAATGTTTTCATTGTTAATTGAGTTCCGGGTTCTCCGATAGATTGAGCAGCAACGATTCCAACTGCCTCTCCCAAATCTATTAATTTATTCCTCCCCAAATCCCATCCGTAGCATTTTTGACAAACTCCCCTGATAGTCTTGCAAGTTAGTGGCGATCTTACCCTTACTTTTTCAATATTTTTCTCTACTATCTTTTTTCCTTTTTCCCAATCGATTATTTCTCCTGCCTTAATTATTCCTTTAATATCATCTAAACAAACTCTTCCCACAATTTTCATCAAAAAATCTTGACCGATTTCATCAGCATCCGATCTGAAAATCTCAATTCCTTTTTTATCTCCGCAATCTTCTTCGGTTACTATTACTTCATGGGCGACATCAACCAACCTTCTTGTTAAATAGCCTGCAGATGAAGTTCTTAAAGCAGTATCTGCTGCCCCTTTCCTTGCGCCATGGGTTGAAATGAAATATTCCAAAACTTTTAATCCTTCCTTGTAGCAACTTAAAACTGGAAGTTCGATAATTTGTCCCATTGGATTTATTACCAATCCTTTCATCCCGCACATTTGAACGGGTTGTTTCCAAGAACCTCTTGCTCCAGCATTAACCATCTGGAAAACAGGACCATCTTTTGGTAAAGTTTGTGGAACTAATTTTTCAATTTCTCCCCTTGCCTTAGTCCAAATCTCAATCGCTCTTTCTGATTTTTCTTCCTTTGACAAAAGTCCGCTTCTATACTGTTTTTCAACTTTTTCCAATTCCTTTTTTGCCTTTTCGATTATTTCCTCTTTTTGAGAAGGAATAACCAAGTCATCCATTCCCCAAGTTATTCCAGAAAGGGTTGAGTATTCAAAACCTAAATCTTTGATTTTATCTAATGTGTCTCTTACAACCTCGATTGGATATTTTTCCAAAAGTTGAGCGACTATTTTTTCCAATTCTTTGATTGTGATTAATTTATTTTGGAAAGGAAAATTCTTTGGTAAGGCTTCGTTGAAAAGTATTCTTCCTACTGAAGTTTCTACTAAATTTCCGTTTATTCTTATTTTTACCCTAGCCTTAACATCAACATCTCCCGATTCGTAGGCTAAAATTGCTTCTTCTGGACAAGAGAAAATCTTTCCTTCCCCCTTTCTCTTTTCCCAAATGTCAGTTAGCCAGTAGCAACCCAAAACAATATCTTGATACAAAGTCACTATTGGGGTTCCGGTTGCGGGTTTTAAAAGGTTCAAAGAAGAAAGCATTCTTTCTCTTGCTTCAGCTTGAGCCTCATCAGAAAGAGGCAAAAACACTGCCATTTGATCTCCGTCGAAATCTGCGTTAAAGGCTTTACAAATCATTGGATGAATTCTGATTGCTTCTCCTTCAATTAGAACCGGATAGTATGCTTGAATGGATAATCTGTGCAAAGTAGGGGCCCTATTAATCAAAATAAGTTTGTCTTTAATTACTTCTTCTAAGCATTGCCAAACCTCATCGGTTTCGTCCTCGATCAATCTTGAAGCTGCTTTGGGATTGAAAGCCAATTCTTTTTCGAGGAGCTTTCGGATGACAAAAGGCTTGAAAATTTCTAATGCCATCTTCTTTGGAATTCCAACCTGATCCATTTTTAATTCAGGTCCGACGACAATGACTGACCTCCCAGAGTAATCAACTCTTTTTCCCAAAAGGTTTTGCCTAAATCTCCCTTGCTTTCCCCTGAGCATATCAGCCAGAGATTTCAACAATCTTTTTCCTCCAGTGCTTGCTTTAGTAGTCACCGCCTTTCTCATTCCATTGTCTATTAAAGCATCGACTGCTTCTTGGAGCATTCTTTTCTCATTTCTGACGATTACTTCTGGTGCATTAATTTCCAGTAAATACTTTAACCTATTATTTCTGTTAATTATCCTTCTGTATAAATCGTTCAAATCAGAGGATGCATATCTTCCCCCATCCAATTGAACCATGGGTCTCAAATCCGGAGGCAGAACTGGCAAAACTGTCAAAAACATCCATTCTGGCCGAATTCCAGCCCTATCTATTTCTTTGAAAAGTCTCAACCTTCTCAGAATTACTTTTTTGGACTGAGGACCTGCCTTTTCGTATTCTTTTTCCAATTTTTTAATCTCTTCTTTCAAATCTAACTTTTCAAAAATTTTCCTTATCGTTTCTGCCCCAGTTCCTGCTTCAAAACATTCTCCGTATTTCAAAGATAAATTTCTATATTCCAATTCTGATAAAACTCTAAGAGGTTTAATTTCTAAAACCTCTTTCCTTGCCCTTTCTTTCTCTTCTTCTAACCTTGCCAAAACTGTTTTTAATTCTTTTTTGTCCTTGATTTTTGACTTTTGTTCTTTAACTTTCGCTTTATATTCGCTTTCTATTTCCTCTAAAATTTTTTTCTTCTGCTCTTCGTCAACTTTGGTAATAATGTAAGAAATGAAATAAATAACTCTTTCTACTTCTTCTCTGGGTAAATTCAAAATCATTCCAATTCTTGATGGAACTCCTCTTAAAAACCAAATGTGAGCAACTGGGGCTGCTAATTTTATATGTCCCATCCTCTCTCTTCTTACCGAAGATTTTGTTATTTCAACCCCGCATCGGTCGCAAATTAATCCTTTGTACCTTACTCCTTTGTACTTTCCGCAATAGCACTGATAATCTTTTTCTGGACCAAAAATCTTTTGACAAAAAAGTCCATCTTTCTCAGCTCTCTGAGTTCTATAATTTATTGTTTCTGGTTTTGTTACCTCTCCGTGAGACCAAGATAAAATCTCATCAGGAGAGGCCAATTTTATTCTAATTGCTTGAATATCCTCAACCCTCATAATTTAAATTCAAAATTATTAAATTCTTTTTGCATTTTACATTTTCATTTTGCATTTTGGTTTTTGATTTTTGATTTTTCTTGTTTCTCTTTAATTTCAACTCCCAAACCTAAAGACTTTAATTCTGAAACTAAAAGAGAGAAAGAAGCTGGAACGTTTGGCGCTTTTATTTTTTCACCTTTCAAAATTGCCTCATAAACTGCTGCTCTCCCTGCAACATCATCAGATTTGTAAGTTAACATTTCTTGCAGAGTATAAGCAGCTCCGTACCCTTCCAATGCCCAAACCTCCATTTCTCCAAACCTTTGACCTCCAAATTGTGCTTTTCCTCCCAAAGGTTGTTGAGTGATCAATGAATAAGGACCGATTGACCTCGCATGAACTTTATCAGCAACCATGTGGATCAATTTCATCAAATAAATATATCCTACTGTAATTTTTTCAGGAAATGGTTTTCCTGTCCTTCCATCGTAGAGAGTCATTTTTCCTGAAATATCAAAACCTGCTTTTTTCAATTCTTCTTTAATTTCTTCTTCAGTAGCACCTGAAAGTCCTGGGGTAACAGCATGATATCCAAGTTTTTTTGCTGCCAATCCCAGGTGAGTTTCTAAAACCTGACCGAGGTTCATTCTTGAAACTACTGAAAGTGGGTTGATAATCACATCGATAGGGGTTCCGTCTTCTAAAAATGGCATATCTTCTATCGGTAAAACTTTTGAAATCACTCCCTTGTTTCCATGTCTTCCAGCTAATTTGTCTCCTGCCTGAATTTTTCTTAAATCCGCAACTTCAACTTCAATTCTCTTTATTACTCCAGGATCTAACCTGTGTCCTAATTCCCTTGAGAAAATCTTTATTCCAATAACCCTTCCTTTTTTTCCATGTTCCATCTTTAACGATGTATCCTTGATATCTTTTACCTTCTCTCCAAAAACGGCCATTAACAATCTTTCTTCCGGCGTCCATTCTTTTTCTCCTTTTGGAGAAATCTTTCCGACCAAAATGTCTCCTGGTTTTACTTCTGCCCCGATTCTAACAATTCCTTCTTCGTCCAAATCTTTTAGCCTCTCTTCGGCAACTCCGGGAATATCTGAAGTAGTAATTTCTGGTCCGATTTTTGTTTCCCTAACATCGCAAACAAAACTTTCAATGTAAATTGAAGTCAAAACATCTTCCCTGACCAATCTTTCTGAAATCAAAATGGCATCCTCAAAGTTTCCCCCTCGCCAGGGTATGAAAGCCACTAAAAGATTTTTTCCCAAAGCCAAATATCCATTCTTTATCGCCCCTCCATCGCAAAGTGGATCTCCCCTTTTAATTTTTTGTCCCTTTTTAACGATTGGCTTTTGATCAAAACAGGTATATTGATTCGTTCTCAAAAACCTCTTTAAATAATGAATTTTTATTTTTCCATTTTTGTATTTAACTTTGACATGATTTCCATCGACATCCAAGACAACTCCATCATCTTCTGCCAAAATTATTTGGCCAGAATCTTGAGCAACTTTCTTTTCCAAACCAGTCATTACCAGGGGAACATCAGGATCTATCAAAGGAACTGCTTGCCTTTGCATATTAGAACCCATTTGAGCTCTGTTTGCATCATCATGAGCCAAAAACGGAATTAAAGAAGTTGCAACCGAAAAGCATTGCTCTGGAGAAACATCCATGAAATCAATTTCTTCTCTCTTACAAAAACCAGGTTCTCCCTTTATCCTTGCTTCAACAACTTCTGGTACGATTTTTCCGTTTTTATCTATTTCAACTCCCGCAGAGGCAATGTTGTATCTTTCTTCTTCAAAGGCATTTAAATAATAAAGTTTCTTTGTTACTCTCCCATTTTCCACTTTAAAATAAGGAGTTTCTAAAAAGCCAAGTGGGTTGATTTTTGCGAATGTGGCCAAATGGGTTGTAATTCCAACATTCTGCCCTTCTGGAGTTTGGATTGGACAAATTCTTCCGTAGTGGCTAGGTTGAACATCCCTTACTTCAAAACCAGCTCTTTCTTTTGTTAAACCTCCAGGCCCCGAAGCAGTTAATCTCCTCTTGTGTTCTACTTCTGCCAAAGGATTCTCATTATCCATAAATTGGGAAATTTGGCTTGAGGCGAAAAATTCTTCAATCACTGCCATCACCGGTCTTGGGTTTATTAACTGAATCGGAGTTAAAAGAGAGGGATCCAAAGATGCCATCCTATCTTTGATTGTTCTTTCCATCCTTTGAAAACCAACTCTTATTCTTTGGAGCAAAACTTCAGTAAATGGCCTTACCCTTCTGTTCCCCAAATGGTCTATTTGGTCTGGTTGAGCAATTGGATCGTTGTTTAACCTGATAATTTCCCTAACTGTTTCTAAAATATCTTCTGGTTTCAAAACTCTGTATTCGATTGGAATTTCCTCTTTTTGTTTAAAATTTGAAATTTGGGGATTGGGGTTTAATTTTGGCAGTCTTTGCCACATTCTCCATCTTCCAACTTCTGAAAGGTCGTATCTCTCAAAATTGAAAAACATGTTGAAAATCAAATCTCTAGCTGCATCTGCAGTAACCTTTTCACCTGGCCTCAGTTTTTGATAAATTTCAACTAAAGCTTCCTCTTGATTTTTTGTTGGATCTCGCTCGATCGTCTTTTGGATATAATCTACTTCCCCAGTGTTGACATCTTTGAAAAGTTCTCTTAATTGATCATCGCTTTGGTATCCAAACGCTCTTAATAAAGTAGTTGCTGAAACTTTTCTCCTCCTGTCAATTTTTACTCCGATATGTCCTGAAATGTCTGTCATAAATTCTAACCAAGCTCCTCTTATTGGTATGATGTTTGC
>Ga0272449_1001276_pt1 | contig 26612 bp, 14 predicted proteins | sample YNPCB0241_FD_198679 | JGI IMG/M metagenome (GOLD analysis project Ga0272449, IMG submission 198679) | Hot spring sediment microbial communities from Yellowstone National Park, WY, United States - YNP-CB-024-1 | ecosystem: Environmental > Aquatic > Thermal springs > Hot (42-90C) > Sediment... | reverse complement strand
AAAACAGCCGTAAGTTGTTGTGGCTTAGAAACCTAGGGCATGCCTGCCGACATGGGTTTTCTGTCACCGAATGTGGACCTGTAACTGCATACTAACCAATGACTCCGGAAAGAACGGCTAATAGCTCACGGCAGGAGAATCTCGGTATGGTAAAGACAGTCTCTAAAGGATTTGCTGCCAGTTGAGTGAGGTTTGCGAGCCTTTTGGCCGATTCTTTGCAGGCTACATATTCCTGAATAAGTTCGGGCATGAAAAGCCAGGCACTAATGTGTGGATGTTTTTCCCGTTCAACTTGGCGAAATATTGTGGCTTGCGGAAACGGATCACATTCCCGGGGGAATTATTCAGAGGTTCCTTGATATAGTCGGCGACTATTGCCCCCGGGCCATGGCAGGTTGGGAAAAAAGCAAGCAATTTGGCGGGCAGGGCAGAGGGTTAAGGATTTGGCCCAAGATCTGTTGCTCCACCGAGGCGTAAGTCGAACTGCATCAACTGGGATTGGTTCGGCCTAGTGGCAGAAAACTCGGTGCTACCGTCAAGGAGCGTTAGCTGGATCCGGTGGCTGGCTGGCCCTGGTACAGCCTAGTCAGGTAAAGCAGGGCAATGAAGTCATAAAGGCCGTGGGCTACTATAGGGACTAGGAGATTTTCCGTCAAAAGGAAAACCGTTCCAAGGTAAACGCCCACAAGCGATGCGAACACCCCGTAGGAAAATGTGACCGCATGCAATTGGCCGAACAACAGCGAGGTGATTCCCACAGCCAGCACCGTTCGATTTAGGTTTTCCCCCTCACCAACAATGGCTCGTTGGATAACTCCGCGAAAAAGAACCTCCTCCCCGAAACCGGCCAAAGCTGCTATGAGAAAAATCTCAAAGATGCTCCAGTGCTTTGCGAGGGGGAGCAGCTGTTGACGGAGAACATCGATAATCTCTCGGCATCTCCGCCAGGGGACAGAAAGGCAGAAAAACATCGCAAGTACAAGAGGTATTGTGGCCAGGCACCCTTGAACAAAACTCGCTAAATCAAAACCTATCGCCTGGGCCGGATGAGGAACTCCGAGGAGGTGGGCAAGGCCAATTCCTACAAGAGCTAAGCCCCCTTCAAAGATTATGCCCACAATGAAAAAAGCACGAGCTTTCCGAGAGGAAGGTGTGGTCACCTCTGTTTCTGTGCCGTTCATCATTCGCAAATCTTGCGTTTTCGCAAGGTCAGAAAGGACACTAAACGGTTGAAGGATTGCAACCCGGCCCAAGAACTCGTGGAAAATAGGATGGACTCAGGCCTCAGCTATTAACGGCTTTCGGGGTGGGCGGTTCCCAAGTTATTTCTCCCGGTTAGCCTCGCGGTTGACGGATATTTCGTTTTGGTTAGTTGTACGGAATTCCTTCATGCAAGTCCCTCAAGGGTTCCCTCGCTCGCTCTCCGGCGGTTTGCGATGTTTTCTCGCCACTGATAACTCCTGCCGTTTCCCGCGAGTTTGCCGGGGTAAACGTGAGAAAAACCCTCTCCGTCGTACTGGACCCAATTGAAGGCTCAGGCCCATTAATCCGCCAATTTTAGATGTTGTACTCCCACTACGTAAATTGGACCTGGGCCTACTTGTACGTGCAGGAGTCCGCGTTCGATTGCTTTCGCCATTGGTAGTCCGAGATGGGAGATGACTTCCTTAACCTCTCCAGTAAAGGTGAACCGGCCTTCTTTTTGCTCCGTTGGGTTCCACACGGCCCAAACTGGTTCTTCTTGCGGGGTGATCCATCCCGAGGCGAACACGTCCCGATCCTGCCAAAATCCCAAGGGCTTCGATCCCGACGGACGCATGGTGCAAAGCGTTTTGTACGCTTGGTAAGCCGGCTTAGGCGATAGATCCCGATGGACGATTCCGAAATGATCTTCGTTGTAATCTGCTCGCCTTTCCGGAGCCTGAAATTCATACCAGAAAATTCGGGCCACACCTGCCTCCATGGCCAAAAGGTAGACCCGCGGCAGGATCTCAGCTTGAACTGCCTCAGAAACTCCCCGAGGTCCCACATGGGTGGGCCAACCAATTTCTGTGATCCAAATGGGTTTTTCCTCATCACCAAATCGTTTCATCAAATTCCGCAGACGGAGGAGGTCACCCAGAAGTTGGGCCTCTTCTGGTCCCCGAGGATATCGGTACGGGTGAACATTCATTACATCGAAGCAGTCCTTACCCCCGGCTTTGTAAATTCCTTCCAGATAGCTCCAAGGGATTCCGGCCATGCCGCCAAGCAAAACGATTAGTTCCGAATCGATCCGCTTAATTTCCTGATAGGTGGCTCGAAGCAAGAGAACGTAGTTGGCCGGGTCAGGTTTGTCCCGCCAAAAGTTTTCCAAATTCGGTTCATTCCACACTTCCCAATACCGTATTTGGTCCTTGTACCGACTCACCACCTGCCGAACATATTCGAGCCACAAATCCAGGTGCTTGTAAGCTGGCCGGGCCCAAGAGACGTCATAATCCAATATCGGGAGAATACAAATTCCCGCCTTTTCTGCCCACTCCACTACCTCGTCGAGATGAGTAAACGTCCACTTGCCTGGGGATCGTTCCACGTTGCCCCAATCGAAATCCGTCCTCACCCAAAAGATGCCGGCCTCCTTCATCAGGGCAAACTCTTGGCGGGCCAAGGGGTGCTCGTCGCCGCGAGAGACGTGGGCACATACCCCATAAGGCGAGGAACATCCCTCGATGGTTTCTCCTTGACTCGGAAAGGCCGCCAGGGCAAGAATTCCAACAGCCCAACATCCAACCCGCCCAGCCATTCGAAAAGCTCCGGCAATCACTCGGGGTAACATTGCTCCTCTCTCCCTGAACGCTGTGGTTTGGCATCTGTCAACGGGTTGTTCCCAGCAAGGCCAAGTCATGGGCCAGATCTCCCGATGGTTGTTTAAGTCTCTCCATATTACCTCGAGGATCCTCGGAAACACCTAGATAATTTCGAGCGGTCAATCGCCTGTGCTCCATAAATTAACTTTGCCGGTGCCACTTGGCTACACCTAATACCTGGAAAGGACTGGTTACACAGCCGGGAAAATTATTCGGAGTTTTCCGGCTCACATGGCTTTTCCCGAACCGTCTGGGGCCCAGTCACCTCCATCACGTAAACAGAACCGGTATATTGAGGATTTATAACGATTTACCGGACCGGAGCAAACCCCGTGGGTTACAGCCTTCCCTGTTGGGATGATAGGGGGGTACGACTTCTCATGGCACCCCGATTACGAAATGGGGTGTATTTGTAGCCCTTTGGATTTTTGCAAGTGATGGCAGATCTCTCGAATTCAGCTAACTGTTACCGGGTCTATTAACTGATGTACATAATGTACGCACGTTCCCACAAACACCGAGTTTTAACCCGCGACACCGGGAAGGTCGCGTTCAATAACGCTTTTCAAACCTTGGTAGTTACAAAGCATTGCCAGGCCAAAAACGCGGAAACTCTCGACAAAAGACAACGCTCACGATTTTCGCGAATTACCCTCTCCGGCGGACAAAAACTCCGTGGGAGTTCCGGTGCACGCGTGGCGTAGTGCAAAATTGGGAAGAGGCCACTTCCAGGACAGGAAAATCCTTTCGGCATCCAAGGGATTCTTCTATTTGCAAGTGATTTCCGGGGCCGTTATCCGTCGCAGAAGCACCGTGGCATAAGCTCCCCGCGGGAGGCGGAAGCTTAAAACCAGCTTCCGTCTTTTCTCATAAAGTTCGTCTTTGTGGATCCCCCACCGCACATCCTGGGGGATAACGGCCGCCGGCCGATCCCCAAGCGAAAAAAAGGTATCCCGAGGGTAACGAAGTTTCATCTTCTTCAAGGTTAGCCCCCATTCCCCAAGGATCTGCTCGATTAGCTCGACTATCCGCTGGGGGGCCTGATGCAAACGGGCCGAAGGGAGCGGCAAGCTCTCCCCCCGGAGTCGTTCCGCCAAGCTCTCCGGCAATTTTCGGTAGGAGGTTACCCGGGTGCCCGCGATAGTGAATTCGAACAGGGATTCGGCCGGCAATTCCTGTCGAAGGTACGCAGACAACATCCGATTCCACACCGCACTTTGGAAAGCCGCCAGAAACAGCCTTCGAAGGAGAGGATCAATCCGGACTAAAGCTCGGCGAAAATCGGTGGGATGTTTGGTCAAAAATCGGAGAACCCGCCTTGTCTGCCGGGACCGCACGTGCTTCAAGCATTCTTCCCACTGTCCCCAATGTTCTCGCAAGAATGCTTTTTCCTCCCGCCGGCGGGGTCGATCGGCTGCTTGAGGAGCGGCGATAGCCAGCCACAAGGCTCGTTCGTACTCACCTTTTACCCAGGCACAAGCTACAAACTCGCCCGAAGTGCTCACCGATCCGAATCGCTGTTGGTCAAAGTAATTGGGAAACCCCTCCGAGGCTACAAGCTTTAACTCCTCCGCAGCCGTCTCGGCTCTTCGCTTTGTGAGATGGCGAACCGTGATTTTGAACTGATTAGCTTCGATATCTTGAGGGCTAAAAGGCCGATCTGTTTGCCCCAGGTATTCGAGGGTGATATTCTTCAGGTGAAGGTTCTCTCTTGGCCCGTTTTCGATCGTCAAATATTGCTTCGTAATTGCATGTCGATCTTTCAGCCCTCCATAGGAGATCTTCTCCAACTCCAGCCCCCAATGCTTGGCGATATGACGAAGAGCTTCTGGGGTTCCCACGGATGTTTTTGTGAGACGATAGAAGCCATACGGACCTTCGCCGGGGACCCGATTGGTGATTTCCTCCACACGAAAGTCACCCGGCTTACATTTAATCTTCATTTTTCCACCCCTCAAATTTGCCAAACTCGAACCAACTTGTTGGGATGTTTCCCTGATTTATCCGCACTCGATTATCCATGCTTGCAAAACAAAGGATATCTTTGGGGCTAAAAAGGGAAGGTGTTTTCCCTCTTGAGGAATTTTCCCAACCTCAGTAACGGTGAAGTGCTCGGAAAGCGATGACGGATTCAGGAAATGGTTCACCCCATTTTCACTCCGCGGTACTCTCAAGGGAATCCAGGCTACGACCGCAACCTATTACCAGAAGCGTTCGGTTGCGAAGGTTTCCGAGCTGTTCGTTTGACTACCCCAGGTTGTGCAAGCATCACCTCGGCATATTCCAGAACTTGTTGGGGAAGCTCAAAAAGCTTTTCGTATACCCAGTCGTCCTCATACTCGCAACGCTTCGTGCTATAGCGGCGGCAAATCTTCGGCCGCTCTTCGTAAATGCCACATCGGCCGTCGTGTAGTAACTCCTTGCAAGTGGTTCGGAATAGGACGAACCATCGTTTTCGCTCCATAAATACCGCCACCCCCTCATGGAGTAAGAACCATACCAGATAGTCGAATTGCCGGCCAGTCGTGGGTTCGTCAATCTGAATGGCCAGATATCGGCAGCACTTTGCCGAGCAGTACTGGCAGAGATTCACATCCGGCGGAAGCTCCTCACGACGGGGTTTCCTCCCAGCAAGACTCAGTCCCCATGCAGTTCCCCCGTCCGCCGACTTCATATCGGAATGAGGTGGTTGGGGGACAATTCCGCGTGCGTAAGTTGCCTTTCGGATTTTTCTTGGGGACCTGTCGCCACCGTCCGGTTTGATTTCAACCATTGGACTTTTCTCCTCCAGGCAGTTTTTGTCCTTCAAAATATGTTGAAATGCCAAGGGAGGGATTGAAGCTCGTTCTGGAAACTCCGTCCCACTTTGTGTAGTTTCCAACTTCCCGGTAGCCTTGCCTCCGAGCGGAAGCTTTGTTTTGCGGGCGTCTTTTTCGGGCGGCTTGGTAGCCGTCGGTTTATCCCTACTGCAAAGTGCTACCCGGCACCTGCCGAATGGCCGCAGCTTGCCGATGCGAGAGCAAACTCTTGCACTTTTACGGAAACGACTTGTGTTTCGACGTCAGATGGTGAGTCAGAGGAAGTTCGATCTAATGCTTCTCAGAGGTTAATGCCTTTCGGAATTGTAAGGGATACCACACGCCCCGGTTTTTCAGCGAGGTTGGAAGCTGTTGATGTCGCCGAAATGGATTGAAACGTTTCACAAACGGCCAAAGGTTTCGAAAGCACCTGCCCCGCGAGTGACCTGGAAATTTAGTCGTGATTGTCGGGAAGTCTCCAAGCTGCTGAAGGAGCCTGTGGATAATTCCCCGGCAAGTCCTTAGCCATTTCCCGGAAACCGGGATATGGGGCCAAGCAAGGTGGGAAATGATCCAAAGACTGGGCCTAGCTTATGACGGCTCGACTTATTCACAGTTCGCTGAAGGCTTTTCTGGCAAAACTTTTTGTGGGAGAGTTTTCCCTCCAATGCCCGAGGGGTAGAAATTGGAGCCGATTTATCTCCCGGCTTCACGGGTGAAGAACTTGGGGCACCGGAGTTTACCGTTCGGCACTCCGCACCCGTTTTCCACGACCCAACTTCAGATTGTTGGGTCAGGTATCTTGGAGAGCAAGTCCCCCGGGATAGAAGGACGGTGAGATTTGACCGCCGCAATCTCAAGATAGGAATTTCTGCAGGAGGTTAGGTCCAGCGGGGCGATAAAGCTGCAGCTTACTTGCCGGGAGGGGGGAATCCGCGAAGAGGAAAGTCTCTAGCGTTTGTTGCCTTGAATGGGGCAGAAGTCGGAAGGGCTTCCTTTCTCGGAAGTGGGTCCAAAAGAAAAGCTCGGCCGGATTCAAACCCGGCCAGTTTGCTGGAACGGGTACACCTAAGAGGAAGATCCTGCCCTTATTGACATTTGCCGTCCAGTGTGCAGAAACTTCCGGCTAAAGAAGGAGTGGCTGCCCCCAACTGTCCTACAGTGGAAGTGCCAGATTCCGTTCCTCTTGAAGAGGAACCGCCAGAGGAAGAATTTGTTCCCGAACTGGGCGGGACATAAGGCCGAATGCTTCCCGGCAAAAACGGTGACTGAGTACTACTTCCAGAAGGGGTTACCCCTTGGGACTGAAAAGAGCTGCCCTGGGAGGGCTGAGTGACGTTTCCGTTAGCCCCAGGCCAACCGTCTGCGGAAGTGCTCATGGAGCTTATAGAGGTCGGCGGTTGGTAACCAGTAACCCCGGGTTGATACCCGGTGTTTCCTGGCTGATAGTCCACTCGCCCGGGCATATTCGGAGTGGGACCTCCGGGATTCCAGCTTTGGGAGGAAGTTGGTCGTGAACTTGTCTGGGTCCCCACTGTCCCTGAACGCGTTAGGCTCTCTCCCGAAGAAAAGCCGGTGGGCTGGACCTGAGCTGGCAGGGTGGCAACCCCCCAAGAGCTGCCGTTGACGGGAGCAGAAGCTGGGGATCGCTCGGGGATTCCTGTAACCGACCCCGCAGCTGGGGTGGCACCTCCTGTCGTCCCTGGTGTGTTCGCCGAAGCGGAAGAAGGGCTCACACCCCCGGGAGAGAAGCTCGCGGGCGTGTAACCCCACACTCTGCCGTCTTGGATGGCCGTGCCCGCAGAGCCCGCATTGCCCGATGAGAGAGCTGGGGGAGTTTGTTGCGAGCCACTCAGGTTGTAGCGAGAGGCATTGACGTCGTACCGTGGGCCAAGGTTTTGAGAGTTACTGCCTTGCCAATTAGGAGGGGGCAGAGTCCCCGTTGGTGCCATACCCGAGCCCGATCCCGGATTGGGCCACTGAGGCCAACTGCCAGTTGCGGGGGCAACGCCTCCCGGAGGCATACTCCCGTTGGGAGCAATCCCTTGGACACCACCCGTTCCGTATGGAGAATAACCCTGGCTTGATGGAGCATAGGCTGGGCTTGAGGTATGCGTAGTAGGCGGATTCCACGCTCCGGAGTAGCTCGGAGCGGTCGCTTGGGTGGGAAAGCTATCATAAGCTCCTTGGGATCGCTCGGCTACCCGGACTCCCGTTCCAGGCGGCCCCTGAGGATTGTAATAACCTGCCTGAGGCCCAGGGATGGAGCTCGTAGGTGTCATGCCGCCAGGTTGGAATTGAGGACCCGGCCAAACCACTCCCGGGGAGGAAGAACTGGTTGACGGTACTCCGGGTTGGACATAACCCCCTGGATTGCTGGATGAGAACCCAGTGGCGGGACTCCCCGACATTGTGGTCCCGGAGCTGACCGACGCGTAACCCGGTGGTGTCGTGCGGGTTCCAGCGGTTATTTCCGACGGTTTGGTCACAGAGGGGGAGGAACTTTCCTTTTTAAACCAGCTTAGGGGATTTACTTTCGGCAAAGACCATCCCGAGAATTCTCGGTGAGCGGAGCACCCCAAAAAGAGGAGCGAGGTAAGAGCGAACAAAATGAGGAGAGGTACAACCCTTTTCATGATCTCGGCCGTCCTTGGCTTTGAAACCTGCCATCCGTTTGCAATACGAACTTGCCTAGAGACTTCGTAAGCTCAGGATTCTTTTTCGTTCCCGCAGCGAAGATCTCGGAACTCTGCCCATCGCAGAAAAGTTCCAGCCCAAATTTTTTCACGCACGTCTGGGTAGCTGTAGCCCTGATTCCGGGCAGTAAGTAACCCACTACTGTCTATTGCTAGTTGCCACGGTCTGCAGCGGAACGTGGGAGAGCCTCACCCATGGTCAGTTTGGGGAGTTGCTTTTTGAGTCCGGTAGATTCCCCCGGATCACTCTCTGCCCGCGGTGACCGCCCAAGTCTTTCAGTTCCGCCATTTCCCCTGCCCTTAAACTTGCCGGCAAGAAGAGGTGTTTCTCAAAAAGCTGTGCAAGACGTACCCAAGCCCCCTTTTTCCGCGTTTGGCCCTAACCCTGACAGCAAGGTGTATGTCCAGGCCTACAGGTTTTAAAATGCGTGGCTAAAAGGGGTCAGCTTTTAAAAGCAAGGACGAATCGCCCCGATGGCTACACGGCCGTTGCCAAAAACGTCTCCCCGTGCAAAAGCAGGGGTCCTGAACTGGCGTCACCTTTTCTCAGATAGCTATTTGACTGTTGGACCCGACCTGGTCTTACAAATCCGAATATTGAATTCGGTTGAAATGATTTAACCCCTTTAAGAAAAGCCGAAAGATTTTCCGGAAAGGAAAACTCGCTGAATTGTAACGCGAGGAAAGTTCCGCGAAACTTTAGCGAGGACAAATGGAGGAGGTCAAGCCCAAGCATTGCACCCAACAAGGCCGGACAACTATTGCCCGGCAAGAAGTTTAAAACTCCTAAAACTCCCAGAAGTCTTCGCAATTTGGGAGCTTGTAGGAAGCCTTTCAAAGGTTCCAACGTTTGCTATGTTCATATTTTTGCCGTGAAATGAAAAGATTAGTGCTCAAACTAACTTGGTTTCAGATAAAGGGTGGGCGGGGTGCCTTTTACATTCATGGAGCTTGAGGTTATCGGGAATAGTGTGAATTTAATCAGGGAAAAATTTTTCACATGTTGTTGTGTTGGCTACACCCAACGAATAGAATCCTGAGAGAAAAACGAACTCTTGACGGAGGCGGGAAGTTCGGGTTCTGTATAGGCGTTCACTTTCTTCAAGGATCAGGAGGTGAATCCATGTCAAGTCGTGCTTTGGTAGCTCGAGAGATCTCCTCGTGCGGGTGTTGCGTCAGCCGTCGTAAGTTCGTAGTGGGCTGTGTAGGTTCTTGCGTGCTAGCTTCTGGCGGGCCCCAAGTCCTAGGGAACCTCGCCGGAGCTTCGAGCCAGGAACGGCCCTTGCGAGTTCGGGTAATTTATTCGCTTCATGCCCCGGTACAGGACCGGCCCGATTGGCCAAACATTGGGTTCGATTTTAGGCCGGTGATGCAAAGCATTGAACAGGCCCTTCGCGAGAGATTTCGGGACATGGAATTTCTTCCGGCAATGGCCAATGGTCCTGAGGCGGCAAAGGAAATTGTGGCCCAGGATGCCGATGCCGGTATCGACGGCTACATCGTGTGGCAAATGAATTGCTGGAACCGGGTGATTCAAACGGTTGCCGAGACAGGAAAACCTTGTCTCTATGTGGATTTTCTGTTTGCGGGAAGTGGCGGCTTCCTAGTTTACACGGCAGCTTTCATCCGGCAGAACCGGCCGAATGTCGGAGCCATGTGCTCCTCGGATATGGAAGATTTTCTGGCCGCAGTCAGTTGCTTCCGAAAGCTCCGTGAGGGAGCAACTGCCGCCGAGGTTGCCGCCGCTATGAATCGCGTTCGCGTGGAGCGGACCCGGTCCCCGGGTGACCTGTCCTGTTTGAAAGATGATTGCGTGGTGTTGAGTCCGGAGGAAACTCTGCGGCGGGTCCGCGAAGCCAAGATTTTGGCTGTAGGAGGAGGATGGCCCGGAATCATCGAGGCCCTTCGGTCGGAGCTTGGGTTAGTAGTCGAAAAGATCGGTTTCGAAGAACTAAACGAGGCTTACAGGCAGGCAGACCGAGATGAGGCCCGGGAAATTGCTGCGGTTTGGCAAAAAGAGGCGGCTCTCATCGAAGATGTTACTCCGCAAGTTCTTGAAGATTCTGCCGCCATGTATCTGGCCCACAAGGCCCTTCTAAAGAAACACGGGGCTAATGCAATTTCGATCAATTGTTTGGGCGGCTTTTATGGTGGGCATATTTCGGCCTATCCCTGCATGGGCTTTTTCACCCTGAATAACTCAGGGTTGATCGGTGGATGTGAATGTGATATCCGAAGTGCGGCCACTATGGTGGTATTTACCGCGATGACGGAAGGGCGACCAGGGTTCATCTCCGATCCTGTCATCGATATCTCCAAACGCCAGATCATCTATGCCCACTGTGTGGCGTCTAACCGAGTCTTCGGACCGAAGGGACCGACCAATCCGTATCAGATTCTCACTCACTCCGAGGATCGTAAAGGAGCGGCGGTCCGGTCGCTGATGCCCGAGGGCTACATGACCACCACCCTCGAATTGGCTCCGGAACGCAAGGAGATCCTCTTCCATCAGGCAAAGTCTGTGGGCAATTCGTTGGAAGATCGAGCCTGCCGGACGAAGCTTTGTGCCGAACCGGTAGGAGATCTCGAAAAGCTGTTAACAGAATGGGATCGGTGGGGTTGGCATCGGGTAACCTTTTACGGAGATTTAAAGGAAGGGGTCTATGCCCTGGCCGACCGTCTGGGCTGGAAAGTAACGGAAGAGGCCTAGACTCATCCGGAGAGGCAGCAAAGAGAGAGTGGACCGCTCCAAAAAAACAGAGATTCGGTGGGCTCCGTTTGATTAGCGGAGCCCGTTCTCAGCTGTTGTGATACTACCCTGTGTCTAGCGACTAGTCGTCCCGAGTAGTACATAGGCCGGAAATCTCCGGACCACGTGGGGGCGGTTTGCCCTCCCATCCCATGATTTACCGTTGGCTTTGAGGGGCATGAGTCCTAAAGGCTCTGTCCCCTCGTGTTTGGTCGACTTTCTGTAGGTCCGGGATTTGGTGCGGGGCCTGTCCGAGGCCGGGAAGCTAGGCCGTGGGTGGTCGAAGGCTTGAAATGGGGAAGCAGGCCTTTGGCGGTCCGCGAACTTCGAACCTTGTTGTTTAGGCAGCAAGGAAATCCCTTTAGGTTATGGCTCGAGTTGTACCCGCAGGTGGCGGGAAACCTCGGGTAAGATAGTGTTTTCATGCTCGGCAATCCGTAACACACACCGCTTGATTTTCCCGGCCGGCAATAGGCAAGAAGGTTCCTTCTTTCTTTCCCGGAGTCTAGCAAACTTGGCCCTGAGATTAGGTTGACCGCGGGTATTGCGGCCTCCCGAGCTTTTCGTGTTTTCAGGAGATCATGTCTTTTAAAGGAGTAGACCGGGGACATGGTTCACTGGATTCACAGCGGGATCAAGTCGGCCTTTGGGCGGCGGTATAGCATGTTGCTATAAAAAAGAGGCCTTGGACCAGGACATAGGGAACTTACGGGATAAAGCGCCGGTTCGAGTCCGTGGTGCCATATTGTCCGCTGGGCAGTGGTCGTTTTCCGCCTTGTTCTAGCTACAGAAGTGCCAACTAATTTGGAGAGAAGTCTTTTCTAGGCCGAATTCCGAGAGTGGTAGAGCCGAAGGAGCTGGGCCAAACACCCGCCTGTCGAGCATTTCATTACGAAGGCCAGCCATCCCACGGGAAGCCAGTTGCTTGGTGAGCCCTTAAGTCCGCTGCTGGGGCACCCCTGCGGGAGGAGGCCATGGACGCCCGTCGATTTGCTAATTAGACTAATTCTTGGTCAGATGATCCCCCATGGTTCCGCTAAATGGAGTTTCGGCCTCGCCGGGCAGGTAGCTGGCCCGGCAATTTTTCCGCGAGAGAGGCATGCGAACGGAGTGAGCCGGGGAATTGACAAAAGTTAGACTTGGGGTGTTCGCATCTCGGGAGGGTGACTGGGGGCTTTAGCTGCGGCAGTGAAGCCACGAGGATTTAGGAGATGGCCCGAGAGCGGCCCCAAAGGTGCTATCAGGAAATAGCGAGAAGCTGCTAAGGTAACTGCTCGCTAAAACGCGGGGCCGAGACCGGCCTAATTACCGGCAGGAAAACCAGGCGGGGATTAACAAGCTGTAACGCCTATCGGTGACTTGGTCTCTTGTGTTTTCCAGACTGGGGAGAATCGCGGTGGGAGACATTACGATGCGTTTCAATCGTCGGCAAATTCTGAAGGGTGTTGCGATTGGTGTGGGCCTATCGGCCGGGGGTTCTTTAGGGAAAGCACTGGCTGGACAGCAGCGAAAAATTCCGGTGGGCTTGCAACTTTACTCCGTGCGAAGCGAAGCCCAAAAAGATCTTCCCCGCGTTTTGGCTGCAGTCCGCGAAGCTGGCTACGAAGGCGTGGAATTTGCCGGTTATTATGGTCATTCGGCAGCTGCCCTTAAGAAAATGCTGGACGAAGTCGGACTTCTTTGTTGCGGCTCCCACACCCCTTGGGAATCTCTTCAACCGAAACAATTAGCCCAGACGATCGAGTTTAATCAGGTATTGGGGAACAAATACTTGATCTGCCCTTACCTCCCCAGTTCGTTGTTGGTGCCGAAGGAAAGGGCTATTGAGACGGCAAAGATATTTAACGAACTAGCGGAAAAGGCTGCGGAAGTCGGGATGTTCGTGGGGTATCATGCCCACGCTCACGATTTTGCCCGGGTAAATGGCGAGACTGCTTGGGAGGTGTTTTTCCGGCACACGAAACCGGAAGTGGTAATGCAAATGGATGTCGGAAATTGTCTTGCAGGCGGTGGAGATCCGTACCTTATGCTAGAAAAATTCCCAGGACGTTCTAAGACGATCCATCTAAAAGAGCATGGAGGTCCCGAAGGAGCGATTTTAGGTGAGGGTACTGTGGATTGGGGTAGGATCTTCCAGCTTTGCGAGGCTATTGGCGGGACTGAGTGGTACATCGTGGAGCAGGAAACCCACCGTTTTTCGCCCCTAGAGACAGTGAGACGGTGTCGGGAAAACCTCCGCAAACTTGGCCGTTGACTCTCTTCGCGCGGTCGAGGACCGCAATTGAGGAAGATGTGAGTAAGTAGACGGGTTCATTTCGACGGCTCGGTGGCCAGCCAGGACACCCACTGGCAGTGGTCGTAAAGTCTCTTGCAAATGAGCTAAGGCGAAAGACATCTGACGGTTTGAGTTGTACCCACGGGAAGCCTTCTAGGGCCTGGAGACTCCAGAATGTTGGACCGGCTGTTTCGTCTGCGGGAAAACCAGACGAACATCCGAACGGAGGTAGTGGCAGGGCTCACCACATTCTTGACGATGGCCTACATCATCGTCGTTCAGCCAGCCGTTTTGACTGGCGAAATGTTCGTGGCGACCTTGGGGGAACAAGCTCGCACGGGGATGGACTTTGGGGCGGTTACCGCCGCCACATGTTATTCTGCGGCTTTGGGTACACTCCTCTTGGGAATTCTGGCCAACTACCCGATTGCCCAGGCTCCGGGAATGGGCGAAAACTTTTTCTTTGTTTTCACGGTAATTCCTGCCGCAGCAGGATTGGCCGCGGTTCAGGCCGGAGAAGCAGCTGCTTGGCAGGTGGCCCTGGGGGTGGTTTTTATTTCGGGAGTGCTGTTTCTGCTGATAACCTTGGCGGGACTTCAAACGCAGCTTTTGGGGGCCATTAGTCCTACTTTCCGGAATGGAATTGCGGTGGGAATTGGGTTCTTTATTGCTTTCATCGGATTGCAAAATGCGGGGATAGTTGTTCGCAGTCCAAGTTCCGGGGTTGCTCTTACCGATCGGATTGGATCGCCGGATGTGGCCATATTTTTCTTCGGGTTGGTAGTAACCGCGGCTCTTTACTCGCGTGGTGTTCGGGGAGCGATTGTTCTGGGGATTCTTGCAGCAACTCTGGCTGCTGTTGCTGCACGGCAACTGCTCATCTCCTTTCCGCAGCTTGCGGAGTCGTCTGTTGTGGCCGAATCGCGACTTCTGTTACCCCCCGAGAAAGGAGGATTTGTCCCAGCGGCGTCGATAGTTTCTGCTCCGCCTTCCATTCTGCCGACTTTCCTCCAAATGGATCTTTGGCACGCTCTTTCGTGGAGCATGTTCCCCTTGATCATTATCTTTCTATTTATGGACGTGTTTGACACTTTGGGGACACTGGTGGGTATCGCGGAACAAGCTGGTTTCGTTAAAGACAACCAAATTCCTCGTGCTAAACAGGTGTTGTTAGCCGATTCTTTGGGTACAGTAATTGGTGCCGCAGCGGGGACAAGCACCGTCACCAGCTACATCGAAAGTGCTGCGGGTGTTCAACAGGGGGGAAGGACGGGCCTGACCGCTATCGTTGTGGCTCTGCTGTTTCTTTTGGCTCCGTTCTTTTTCCCCGTGGTAAAGATGATTGGCACCTATCCGCCGGCCACTGCCCCAGCCCTCGTGATAGTTGGGGCCCTAATGATCCGCAATGTAACGAAGTTCGATTGGGGCAATTTTGCGGAAGTTTTGCCGGCTTTTGTCGTGATGTTGGGAATACCCCTAACTTACTCGATAGCTGACGGGCTGGCTTTGGGTTTCTTAAGTTATCCTGTAATCAAACTGTGTGCGGGACAGGGAAGATCCGTACACTGGTTGATGTATTTCCTCGCGATTGTGTTGGGTGGGTACCTCGTCTTCATTCGGTAAGAGTGTGGGAGGCTGTGAATAATTCTTTGGCAACCTTTGGAAAAGCTTCAGTCCCCACAACAGGCGGACAATTTAATCGAAGGGGCATCAACCAGCGGGCCCCAATATCTCGGTGCTTAAGTAATTTGGGAATTTCCTGCGGTGTTCGCTCGGCCCCAGTCGGCTAACGGACTTGGCCCGCGTCTTTCCCCGGGGACCTCTTAGGGTTCGAAGTAATTAATCGCAGGTGGCTGATTTCTCCTCTTCCATCTCGCCCGCACTTTATGTGAAAGCGGCTATCTTTCGGGTTCCGAGTTTCGTCTTCCAAAAGGGGATTTCTTTCGCCGATCCAGGTGGATTTTGGAGGCACGTTTTTCGGCAGGTGTCCGCGGAAATGCATCACCGGTCCGCAAAACGGGCGGATTGGTTGCTTTAAAATGAGATCACGAACTAGCGGGAATACTTCCACGACCACGGAACCCAATTCCACCCTGAGCTTGACCCTCACTCTTGGGAAATTTAGAGTAGAGGTCGGGGTGACCAAAATCCTTTCAGCTCGAAGGGCACATCATCTAACTACGAGGGAGCTGGATAATGGTACCCCCAAGTAGGAGTTGCAAGGGGAATCTACAAGGTGATTCATGTACTTACTAGGACCGGTAAAGTGAAGCTACCTACTCGATGGCTGCAAAGGGCAAATACTCAAAGCAAACGGGTGGGGCCGTCAGTTTTCCACCCTGCAGCTCGTTCGCTGGTTTGGGCGAGCGGAATTGCCTTCGGAATTGTCCTTTGGATTCATTGTCGGGGTGTGGACCAATCGGTTCCCGAGGTAGGCTGGGCAGCGTGGGCTGGAAAAACTCAAACGCAGGAAAAGGTGGTCTTTGACGGAGAGCGGGCTTACCAATACTTGAAGTCTATCTGCGACCTCGGCCCCCGGCCTGCGGGCTCCCCGGGCATGGAGCAACAGCAGAAGCTGCTCGAAAAGCATTTTTCCACTCTAGGAGCTCGGGTCTACCTCCAAAAATTTCGAGCACCACATCCTGTGGATCGTTCCCCTGTAAACATGGCCAACCTCATTGTCGAGTGGTTCCCCGAGCATGTGGAGCGAGTCATGCTCTGTGCTCATTATGATACCCTTCCCTATCCGATGCTCGACCCTCGAGATCCAAAAGGGGTATTTGTGGGGGCAAACGACGGTGCAAGCGGGGTGGCAATCCTTATGGAACTGGGACACCACGTGAAAGATTTGAACCTCAAGCTCGGCTTGGATTTTGTTTTCTTCGATGCAGAGGAATTTATTTTCCGCGAGAGTGATCCCTATTTCCTGGGATCGGAGTTTTTTGCCCGGGCATATAGAGAAGCTCGGCTACCTTTCAGGGCCAGATACCGATGTGCAGTACTGCTGGATATGGTCGGAGATGCGGATCTCCAGATTTACCAGGAGCGAAATAGCCTATCGTGGCCGGAGAGCCGTCCCCTCGTGCAGGAAATTTGGACAGTGGCTCGGAGGCTCGGAGTTAAGGAATTCATTCCCCGGCCCAAGTACGATATTCGCGACGACCACCTCATGCTCCGCAATATTGGGGGAATCCCGGCATGCGTGATCATCGACTTCGACTATCCTTACTGGCATACGACGGAGGACACTGCGGATAAATGTTCCGCTCGCAGCCTTGGGCTGGTGGGCAGCGTTATCTTGGAATGGCTCAAGGGATTAAAATGATAATCGGTGGGATCGTGTATGTGCGGGACTTTTGCTGCTGTGTGGGAAAAGTGGGCTCGTGATGGAAGAGCGGAAAGAAGATCGAGGGGTACCTCTCGCAAAAGGTTGGCTCAAGGAAACCAGGAACAGGCGAGATCCTTTTCCGATGCTGGGCCTACTGTCCCAAACGAAGGTCGGCTTGCAGAATTGGCTGGCGGCAAAAGTCACCAAGCTAGGTAGCGAAGTCGGGTGATAAGGCAACTTGCGGAAGATTGCCTCCAGGCGGACGAGCTTCCAGCCTAGTAAAGCCAGCTCAGGAGGTTTCTATGTGAGTGTGTGGATCGAGATAGCTTTTGCGGCGGTAATAATCGTAATTGCTGGGGCTCTTCTTTTTTCCCACTGGCGAGAGGGAACACGCCTAGGATCCTCCGAACCTACAGAGCCCGGCACTTCCCAGCAGGATTGGTGTTACCGTTGGGCTCGAGTTAAACGGAGAAAGCAATCGAGTTTTCTGATTGGCCTGGTGGGTGTCGTTTTGATTGTGGATGCTTTTCTTCAGCAAATCGGGGCTGCAGCCCTCTGGAAGATATTAGTGATAATTTTTGCGGTTGTTTTAACTTTTTGGATTGCTAGCTTGGCCTTTGCTGATATCTTGGCAACCCAAAGACACTTTAGCCAGCTTCGGCAGCAACTTTTGCACGAGGAGGCAAGATTTCTCGCCGAGTTGCGACATGCAAAGACCAAAACTCGGCACCAAAGTGGAGCAAATTCGGGAAACGGAAAGGCATTCCGCGGAAATAGGACGAAAACATCTTCTTAAGACCGGCGGCTAATCGGATCCCTCGGGTGATTACTCCAGGCCGCAAAGGAAGGTTTCATAAGTGTGAACATTTTAGGAGAGTCTGGCAGGAATTGACTGCTTGAAAGATCGGATTAGCTTTTTTAGATCATTTTGCGAAGGACAATGGATCCGCTTGCCTTAGGGCTTGGTTTCGGACCGATTGCGATGTATCTGGTTGCCATCGGTCTGCTGAATTTGCGGCGGTATCCGCTTATCGTTCCCGGTTGGCAGGATACTGCCTATTTGCTCCTAGCTTTTACAGGACTGTTTATAGTTGGCCCAGTCAACCTTTTCTTCCCTCTACCGGCATACATTAGGTTTGGGCCGTGGGTTTGGTTGTTGCTTTTGGCTTTACTCGGACTGATGATCATTTCCATCAATTTGTGGATGCGGCCGCGAATCGTCGTGTATAACGTTCCTTACTCAGAGCTGAAACCAGTGCTTTCAGAAGTGGCCCTGGCTCTTGACCCAAATGCCCGATGGGCAGGGGAATGTTTGGTGCTTCCCACGATTGGTGTGCAATTGTTCCTCGACTATGCACCTTTGTTAAGAAATGCCCGACTGGTGGCTGTGGGTCGAAAGCAGGATTTTCAGTCCTGGAATCGCTTAGAGACTGCCTTGCGGAAGGCATTGGAGAAAACAGAAGTGGGGCGAAATTGGATTGGCTTAGCTTTTCTTCTCCCAGGGATGCTTCTTGCAACTATTGCAGCTTTGGGGATGTTGACTTCCCCGGAGCAAGTAGCCGATTCCCTGGAACGTCTGTTCCTCCGTTAAAGGAGGCCTTTTCGGTGTGGCAAGCCGCCAACCTTTTCTTGTGAAAGAGGAGCTCAGGCTACGGGGGCTTTCGTCGGGAAATGCGGCGAGAGGCTCAAAGCGGTTCTTGCGGGGGAAGCCGGCTAGGATGTGGATTGGCCGCAGAAGACCTCCCGGAGGAAGGCTTTGGCTTGCTCGTAAATTCCTGGAGCGACACTTTCCCGGGGCCCAGCCACGTTCAGCCGGCGGATTTTCTGCTGGATCAACCACTGACGCACCTCCTCCGGAGAACAAGGATTGCTAAGGTCGACGATCATAAGAGGCCGGCGGTACTCTTCAGCACAAGCACGGGTGTAAGCTGTGCCGCCGGTTAACTTGCCGCGAGCGAGGATGAGTGTGCCATCGGAATCGACGACATTACGTTCGGTGCGGACTTCGGGGTTAGGGCTTGGCGTTTCTTCAAGCTGGTAAATGGAAGGGATGACGCCGTCTTCGGCCCAACGCCCTGCGGGACACCATCCGCCATGCCGCAGCCCGAGGCTGATCGCCACATCTAAGGCTGCCCGATCAACCCCCGTTTGGCCACCTGAGACGATGGTCAGCTCGCGAAATTCCGGTAACACCACTGTCGGGTTTCTCCCAGCCGGAGCCTTCAATGTCGTGGATGACTCCGTGCGTTAAATCTCGTCCAATGAAACGTTGTTCCCCAGAAAATATCATTCTTGCTTTAGCGAAGGCTTTGTCCAAGGGGTTTGGAAAGGCTGGCTCTAGTTGCTCGATTAGCCCGGGAGGGAAGGGAGTTTTCGGGTGGCCAGCATCGTAGTTCCGATCTTCAGCCACTTCTGCTCGAGAAATGGTCGCACAAAGAAGCTTAAAAAGTGCCCTATAAACCCAGCTTCGATCTCGCAGAGCCTGAGGGTAAAGACTAAGAAAGACCGTTTCGGCCGAGGTGGAATGGTTTGCTATCCTGCGGCTAACCAGGAGCCTGTGGTTTCGAACACGTAGTCGAGCGGTTCCCTCGGCAGTACCAATTTAGCCCCGAATCGGCTCGTGGCACGAACGTGGGCAAAATCCTCTAGCATAACGGCAAATCTGTCGTTGACGAGCCAAACCCCCGATGACAAGGCAGTCAAGGTGTCGCCGATGGCAGAATCATACAGGAAGGCTGGGGCAGCGGGGGTAGAGGTGCCTCGAATCCGCACGTGACTGACTGCCGTAAGTTGAGCCTCGAAGGTGGGTTGGGTTACGCGAACCCAGCCGGGCATGGCTTGAACTCGGCTCGTGGGGTGTAAACCTTCGACTAGGGCAGTGTCCGTTCCGCCTCGGCCGGCGTAGATCCGCAGGTTATCGAATCCCATCAGGAATAGCTCGCTCGTGGAAGTGATCATTCGAACAGATGTACCGGCGACATGAAAGAGATCATTTTCCGGGGAGTCGAAAAGGCGGGCAAAGTCGCCGGTACCTCCTGAGGCCGTCACAACCACCGTGGAAAAAGCTTCTACACGGATGTAGTACCCATTTCCGGAGAGCACAGCATACCCTCCAGTAGCGACCAGGTCATCCCGTGCTAAAGAGTCGTAAAGATTTGCACGGTCAAGGCCTTGGGAACTTCTGGCCACCACCCAGCGGAATCCCTCCGCTCGGTTGACAAATCCGGTTCCGGTCATGACGGCATGCGTGGGAAACCCATCAAAAATGTCGCCTGCCTTGGAATCCAAAAAATAGGCAGAGTCCTTCGCCCCTTGCCCTGAAGCCACAGTAATGGTGGGGAAACCCTTGGCGGAGAGGGTCCAACGAGGACCGTAGCAGGTGACCTCTCCAGGACGGAAAAACACTCGGCTTGCTCCTGGTGCAAGATTTAGCCGGACTTCGTCTGCTCCCCCCGGTCCCGCGAAAACCCCGATCCGCTGAAAATCTCTCACAATTATCTGCATTCCAAAAGCGTGAAATATGACGTCGTCTCCGTGGGAGTTAAGTCGGTCGTCTCCCTCCGAGCCATAAAGCCAAATTGTGTCGGTGCTGGCACCCCCGGCCAAGTCGATCGTGGAGAATCCTTCCGCCCGCAGGGATGCTATTGTCGAGTTCCAGCGAACCGTCCCGTCGGCAACAACCACTGTGTCCGCAGTGGAGGAGCCAAGGATTCGCAAAATGTCCCCGTCTCCATTTCCGACGGCTCTCAGGTTGTGTGGGGCGGAGGATGGAAGGTGATAGTCGAGGCCGTTGATCGTCACCGTCAAAAATGGATTAAGTGTTATCTCAATTAAATCCGGGCCTTGTGTTCCCATGACTTCGAGTCGGTCGGCTGCCAGTCTTAAGAGGTTCGCGGCGATGAGTCGCACGGGAGCACCTTTTGTCTTCACCCGGAGGTAGAGCTCTTGATTTGCGGAAACGGGAAGGTCGAGTCGGACTTCGCTGCCCTGGAGAATACCATTCGCTACTTGGGTCCCATGGGAATCGAAAATTTCGATCTCAAGTGTCTCCGGCTGGGCGACCTCGGGTCGGGCGAGGATCGTACATATGCCCGAGGTATCAGTTCGGAATCGAAACCACCGCATATTCGGCTCTGGGTTTGTCGTCAGGACCTCCCGAAATCTCAGAGTCCCCCAATCCTCAGCCTGGGGAGGCCAGGGTCGCGGAGCCACTAAAAACAGGCACTCGGCGGTTTGGTTGCTGTCCGCGAGGTTTATGCGGTGAAGTTCATCTGCTGGCAGGAGGACTCCCCATCCCGTTGGTACAACAATACGAGCCACATACTCGCCTTGGGAGAGACCATGGAAAACAAATTGGCCACCTGGGCCGGTGAGGGTATGCTGTTCCGCAAAAGCGATCTTCAAGCCCCAACTCCGTAAGATACCGGAGTCGACCGGAGCAAGATCGAGAATTTCCAAAACCCAGGTGCCTGTTGCCTCCTGACCAAGAAAACTAGCCAGCGGCTCGGCAGGACGAAATGTTCCCGAATAGTTGGCTTGCCGCAGGGAAAACTGGCGATCACTGTTGTCAGAAAAGCACACCTGGTTTAGGCTCCCCGCTGCGGCTGGTATTCGGGAAAAAAGCTTGACTCGGCGACCTGAAGGACTGACTAAGTAAGCTTCCAAATCGTGCAAGTATTGATGTTCCAAGTCGAGGTGAACAACGATATCCGTGATTTTTCCAAAAGCTGATACCGGCAAGACACTCCGAAGCATCCCAGCATCGGGAATTTCGATGGGGGGTCCGGCCGAAACTGTAGTTAAACTACCTTGGTTAAAACGTCCGTCGGCATTCACATCCAAATAGACAAGAACGTTTTCCAGGCCGGGGTCATTTGCTCCTGGTTGTCCGTCACCATTGAGATCGGACAAGACTCGCCCGACAATACTTCCTCCTTGTCTAACCCGGGGAGATCCAAACATCTGGAAGGGGACTTCCGGATCTCCGAGTAATACCATACCGAAATGAATCCAGCGATAGACGCCCGTAGTGCCGACCCGAAACAGATTGTCCATCCTTGCATCATGATGAGCTAATCCTACTTGGGAAAGATTTTCGTTGAAAACGGCATCCCAAAACTCGAGGGCATAGAAATGGTTTCCGCCGGGAACCGGGCCGGGAACATACCATCCGTAACGGGTGTTCATGATTACACCGAAAGCCCCTGCTGCCCCCACTACATACTGTTCTCCAACCGAAACATCACGTAGATCAAAGGCCCCTGAAAGGCATCCTTGGGAATAGAGGAAGAACGGAGCTTGATTTCGAAGGTTCTCGACATCGCGAACCGTTAACCTCGCATTGACGTCCTCGCTGGCGTGGCCCAAGTGATTCACCAAGTGAGGAGATCGGTTCAGAAGCTCGGCAAGCTCTCGCCCGCTCCACACTCGGTCGCGGTCGTAACGTTCAATTATCTGCCAATCGTGGGGGAAAACGGCAGCCCGGATAATGTCCCCGGAATAGCTGGCCTCGGTTCTCCGATCGAGCTGCTCGCCCACCCAGAGAGCCGTAGTGCGGTTGGGATGAACGCGACTTTCATACTGAATGACTTTTTGCACAAAGTTTTCCGCTTCCAGAGGGTTACTGACCGGGGCCCGGCCAACGAATACTTCAGGCACAAGGTCAATGTCCTTGGCGGCGTGACCGTCTATGGGTTCCCCCCATATTCCGTTGCGGTTCCCATCCCAGGGGCCATCAAGACATGCATAGTAGAGGTCAGTCGGCAGAAACTTTTCCACAAGCGAGCCCACCTGGGCATAGACACCCCGAGCGGGGACGATCTCAACGTCGCCTCCCAAAAGCACCCATTCCGTACCCCAGTGCAAGTAAGCATCCGTAATGAATTCGCGAATTCGATCTGCCAAATCGCCACATTCAAGTCCCGAATATCTGCTTTGGATATACTCCACACTCACAACCTCGGCAGAAACCCCTTGGAACGCCTTGTGCAACGCCAAACGGCGGAATACAGGTTCCAGGTCCGAAGAGGTGATGATCACATAGGAGATGCTACCCATGCGGGGTAGGCGGCTTGATCCGTTTGTTGGAAAGGCGTTTCCATACGTGACAGCAGTGCTAGGGTTAGAGACTACACGCGAAAGAAGGTCAAAATCAGAAGGAAGTCCTCGCGGGGGAAGTCCTGCCTTCGGATAGTCCTCAAAGGAACTGAAGTTGGTCGAAAGATCGTTTTGTGTAGCTAGCTCGGAATTTTGTGAAACCTGTTCTCGGTCCACAAGGATTTGGACCGATATTGTTTGATGGTAAACCAGCTGGCCAATTGTGGTATCCCAGTGAACTGGAAAGACCTGTACACTAAGAAGCTGGAACCCCCGGAATACGTGGGTATGAAAGCGGACAGGTCTCACCCCAACCAGATGCTCAAGCGGCACTGTTTGAGGTGCTTCAACCTGAGGGGAATCTTGGCCGGCGGCAACTACTGTCGGAGTAGCCATGTTTGCGGAGGGGATCTCTAAAGCTTGTCCAGCCCCGGAGAATTCTACTGCCACGCGGACCTCCCGGGTTCCTGCCGGAAGAAGCAAGGTCGCCACACGAACGGGCACAAGCGGGTCGCCAGGATTTGTCCAAAGGGATTCTCCCGAGAGCGTTATGTAACTGCCGAAAGGGCTTTCCCGGATCTCTGGGTTTTCGGGAAAGCAAAACACCAGTTGGGCGGAGTTGATCCCTGGGGATTCGACAAAATCTTGGAGCCGGTCCGGGCCTATCTTTGCCGTTGGGGTTGTGGGGATAAGGGGCGAAGATTCCGGTCCCACCGCTGATTCCGCTGAATTTCCCGAGAGAAGGCCCCACCAACCTTGGGAAACATTCGGGCCTCCTAGCCCAAGGATGTCGAGGGGGACCACCGGCCCTGCCAGGGAAAAGAGGTTCCTTTCCTCCAAGCTTTCTAGGCGAAGCCGCCGAAGTACGTTCTTCCGATATGAGAACCGACAATCCCAAAGAGATCGGAAGGGCCTTTTGCTTTTCGTAGAAGTTTTCTTGGGCGTCAGGCTACGTGTGCATTCGTTTCGGTCCGGTTCTTTACTACACACGGGGTAAGTGGAGCCGCGTTCCTCAGGGGGTATAGGCATTCTCGAGCCAAACCGGCACCGGGAATAGAGTTCGCGGGCCACACGGAAAGTCGTGGTCGTAATCATGGCTGTCGCCTTGATGAGCTAATTTCGCGAAAAGTTGCCACCGTCAAAAGTGCAAGGTTTAAAAGTACGTACTGAGTGTTTGGAAGTAGCAGTGACTGATTAGAACGCTGAAAAGATTAGAACTACCTCGCCTGAACCCGATTCTTCCCAAAAGCTACGTCCTTGCGAAGCTGATAGCCGGAACCACCGGGTTCAGGATTCCTTTTTCCTTCACGGAAATATAGAACGCCCAGTTCGATGTGGTCAAAAGGTTGGAGTTGGAAAAGGAAGAAAGCGGGCTAAAGAATACGGGATTCTGTTTTGGCGGTTTGGAAACCCAAGCCTTTTCTACGGTTGACAAGTGGCAACAGGAACTAGCACACTGTGGCCAATAAAAAACCCCGATGACTTTTGGCATCATCGGGGCCGGACATGGTTCGGCCGTCCAAACTTAAGGCCGCCGAATTTTCTGCAGAAGCGGGAGGAAACTAGTTTCCTTTATGCTAGCGGCTCATTCCCCGCGTCGGCGGTGTGCCCTAAGGGGCTTGGCCGGCTGCTAACTGGAGATCGGACACTCCGCAACCTTATAGGGTGTCAATCCTCCCACGACCCGAACCTTTCGAGGATGAAGTCGAGGGCTCCCACGATCTCCTTGGTGTCTACGCCGTCATCGCTTCCGTAAGCTTCCACCTTATCGAAACCGATCGACCACAGCTCATAGTCCACCAAGTTATTGGTGACTTTCGCCCAGTTGGCCTCAGCGTGGAGGTGGTCTGGTGCCCAACTGAGAGCAATATCGAACAGCTGGGCGAGGTCGAAGCCTCCGGAGGTACCGTCGCCGACGATCTTACGGAACCCGACAGCCTGATTGTCGTAGGAGGCTCCGTACATCCTACCTTCGAATGGGCGAGCCACGAAGGTGTCGGGCCCGTCGGAGCCGTAGAACAAGGCCTGATCCAGTCCGCCGCTTGAGTAGGCGGTGACATATCGGAATCCTTCCACGACCCGCTCGTACCCGGCACCCAGCAACATCGCATAAGTGGGATACGCAACGAACGTATCCTGGAAGACGGAATGGTCATACAGGCGTGCCCGGTCACTGCCACCCCGAGAGACGGCTTGGATCCTCGCAAACCCGAAAGCCCGGTTGTTGAACCGGTCACCATAGTAGACACCATAAATCGGTGTAGCCTCGAACCGGTCGAAGGCGGCCGGGTCGTCGTACAGAATGGCGATATCGTTACCGCCCCTCGATTCGGCCGTTACATACCGGAAGCCTTCTGCCCGGATTCGGTAGCCGCTGCCATAAAGTTCAGCCAATCCCGGCTGAGCAACAAAGGTATCCGCTCCGGAGGGGCGATCATACAGCGTGGCACCATCGGTACCCGTCGTGGCATAGGCACTTACCTCAGCAAAATCGCGGACCCAAACATAGAAGGTCGAACCGGACAGCCGGGCATAGCTCGGATCGGCCACCAACCAATCCCGTGTAGTCCGATCATCGTACAGTTCCGCCTTGTCACCGGCACCGTTGCCGTAGCCATATGCCCACCGGAAGTTCTCCGCCCGAATTCGATACGTCCCACCATCGAGGACGACATATTGGGGTGTACCGACGAGCGTCTCGGCAATACCAGCCGAGCCGTAGAGCCGTACCAAGTCAGAGCGTTCTCCGGCGTTGCCATGAATCACCACTTCGGAAAAATTGTTCACGCGGCTTACATCCGAGCCGGTGGTCATTTGGACATAAGTTGCGGTGCCGATGACCGTATCTTTGAGACCAACTTCGGCGTACAGTCGGGCCAGGTCGTTGCCCCCTCGGCTGTTGATGGTGACGTTCTCAGCTTCGGCAACAAATACCGAGAAACCGCCACCGAGCAACATCGCGAAGCCGCGTCGAACTTCTGCCAACTCGTTGCCGCTGGTTCCATTAAGGATTGCAGTGTCGCGGCCGCCCCCGGCTTGGAAGACAAATGCATCCACGCTGCTTGCCGGATAGCGGTACTCTACCCCGTTCAACAGGACGCGGTGTTGACCTGTAGGACTTGAGGTGGGCGTAAACTCGAACCGATCTTCGGCCCCGGACCCATAAATGTACACCGTCCGGCCTTGCTGTACTACACCTGGGCTCACTGCCGTGACAATGGACACGAGGTAATCCTCCACCTCGCCATCCAACGCGGCACCCACATAGAGCAATTCCCCGGTGGTGCTAAAGCGGAAGCGTGCATAAGTATTCCCGAGGCTCGCCGTGCTAGGCACGACAAACGACAGCACGTTCATGCCCGGCGAGAGGAGCCGGGATGCGAAAACTTGCTCACCGGGCTCCACGACATTGAGCGGATCGCTCGGATCGCCGAAGCGACCGTTGCGGTTGAAGTCGATCCAAGCATCCAAATACCCTCTTACGGAGGCTGTGACCGCAATCTGGGCAACCTGACCCGGGATCAACGGCGTCAGGAAGACTACCCCGTCCTCATCTCCCAGATTGTGTGTGTCGTCTCCCAAAGCATCAATGCTCGGCCGACCATCCGACTCCGCATCAATCCTCCGGCCTAAGTACACAGCGGGATCGATTGCGTGGCGAGCTCCGTCGTTCACCAGCAGAGTTCCGTAACTTGCCGGAGCATCCCCAAAGTCCCAGCCGAAGCCACGATCGTCGTCGTTGAGGATCCAAATCCGTGCATCAGCCGGATCCGCAACCACCGAGCCGGCTCCCAAGCCAGGTACTTCGGCCGAAGCAATTT
>Ga0272449_1001274_pt1 | contig 26659 bp, 25 predicted proteins | sample YNPCB0241_FD_198679 | JGI IMG/M metagenome (GOLD analysis project Ga0272449, IMG submission 198679) | Hot spring sediment microbial communities from Yellowstone National Park, WY, United States - YNP-CB-024-1 | ecosystem: Environmental > Aquatic > Thermal springs > Hot (42-90C) > Sediment... | reverse complement strand
CCCTGCGACGGTGCCATCGAGGCGTTCTACACCGGCACGCCTGCCGCCCCCACCGGCGTGACCGTGACCGGGACCGGTGCGGACTACATCTCCCTGTCCTGGCAGGACAACGCGAACAACGAGCAGGACTACGTGGTGGAGTGGAGGGTGACGGGGACGACCTCGTGGACGCAGAGTGCACCGCTTCCCGCGAACACGACCTCCTACACCGTGACGGGCCTGCAGCCCTCGACCTCCTACGACCTGCGGGTCGCCGCGAGAAATGCCGCCGGATCCTCCTACTCGCAGGCCGTGACGGCAACGACCCAGCAGGCCGTCCTCTTCAGCGACGACTTCAACCGGCCGGACGGCCCCCTCGGTCCCGCATGGGTTCAGGTACACCGCTCTGGAGGGTGCGGAAACTGGTGGTGCCCTCCTCCGGATATCGTGGTCAACAGCCAGCAGGCCTACTCCTCACTGAGCTACTGGACGGGTGGGACTGTAGTTTATCGCCCTGCCGGTGTCGATCAGGCCGACTACGTTGTCGAGGCCCAGCTCATGTATGACTCCGGCGGTGTCTCCTGGTGGAACCCATCCTTCCTTGCAGGCGTCGGTTTGAGGATGCAGGATCAGAACAATCTCTACGCGGTGGGATTCGGCAAGGAGTGGAGGGCTAACCAGGCCTGGGATTCAAACATTTACCTGAACCTCGTAAAATTCAGCGGTGGTACCGTCACGGTCCTTCAATCCTCACCCGTCGGCGGTACGGTCGGATCCTATCTGCTGAACCTCAAGATCGTCGTCAAAGAGAACCGGATCCAGGTTTACAAAGATGGCAGCCTCGTGTTCGACGTCACCGACGGCACCTTCGCAGTCGGCCTGCCCGGATTCTTCGTCCGCAACGCCGGGATCAATGACGGCGGAGTTACCTGGCGGGCGGACAACTTCACCGTCAAAACTGCGCCATGAAGATTCCACCCCGCCTGCGTGGCCTGCTACTCCCCTATGCCCTGACCGAAAGCGGCATGTGGGTTCCCGCCGACAGGGTGCACCTGGTCCCACCCGACACCAGGTTCCTGTGCCCGGTCTGCGGAGGTGAGGTCCTCCACAGGAAACCGCGGGACAAAAGGCAGCACTTTGCCCACGTCGACCGGGACCGCGAGCACACGGACGAGGAGGTATCGCACAGGATCTTCCAGATGATGCTCTACGAGAGGATCTCCGGTGCCGTTTCACGCGGCAAACCCGTACCGGCCCTCGTGGGGTGCGGCACCTGCGGCGGCAAGCACCGACGCGACATTGCAGCCGGTGCGGACTCGGTCCACGTGGAACGCGGGATCACGCCCGACGCACGTCCCGATATCCTGCTGACCTCCGCAGGCCTCCCGGTGCTGGCCGTCGAGGTCGTCGTCACCCATCCGGTCGAGTCCCAGGCCATGCGCGCCTACGAGGCACTGGGTGTCCCCGTGATCGAGCTCGTGGCGGAAACCGTACCGCCCCCGGATCCGATCGTCGTCCACTCGCAGACCCGGTACGTGACCCGGGACGTGTGGGCCAGGGGCCGCCCTGCGCTCCTTCACAGGAGCAGGTGGATCTCGCGCGCCCCCCTTCCCTGCCCGTCGCAGGCCAGGGCCGCAGACCTCGGGATCCCCCCTCTTCGTTCCGCGGACCTGGACTGGCTGATGCGTATCTCCCGCACCGGGCGCGTCGTCCTGCCTCTGAGGCAGGAGGGGGAGGACCTCAGGCTCGCCATAAACGGGACGCGGGCCTGGTGGGTCGCGCTCAAACCGCTGCTTTCCGACCTCCGAATCCTCAGGAGGGAGCGCACAGGCGGGCAGCTCGTCTACCTGGTCGACTGGGTCGACGGGTCGAACCGGGCCGAGCTGAGGCTGAGCAGGAACCGGCTCTCCGCCGTGCTCCTCCGTCCGGGAACTGCCGGCTACCACGCGGAGAAAAGGCGCGCCGCCTTCCCGCCCCCCTCTGAAACGGAGGTGTCCGCCACAGGATAACGCGGTCAAGTACCCCGGACTGAAGTCCGGGGCTTGTGAGGAGTAGGGATGCCAACCACGAAACTCCAGGACGCCGCGCAAGCGGTGGGAAAGACTAGCCTGGCCAAGCAACCGGCCCCGGCAACGGGAGACCGGGGGCGCCCGAAGGCAGCTGAGCCGTCTGCCCGTGGCAGGGCAAGGACGCCGCGGATGCTCCCCAAGTCCGCGACCCCTCCGACGGCCAGTGGCGATGGGGAGCAATTGCCGCCCCAAAAGGGCGAGAAGGGAGGGTAACCTCCATGAAGTACGTTCCGGTCGTCTCCAGCACCGGTAAACCCCTGATGCCCTGCCATGCGGCCAGGGCAAGAGAGCTCGTCCGAGAAGGACGGGCGGTACGCAGGTTCCGGAAAGGGTTCTTCTACATCCGGCTCCTTGACCGCGCCGACGGCAACGTCCAGCCCGTCGCCTGCGGCCAGGACCCCGGTTCAAAGTGGGAAGGCCTTACGGTCAAGGACGGAAAGCACACGTTCCTCAACCTCCACGCAGACGCAGTAACGCATGTGAAGGAGGCGGTGGCCACGAGGCGCGGAATGCGCCGCGCCCGCCGGTACCGGAAAACCCCGTGCCGCAGGCCCCGCTTCAACCGCTCGAGAGGAGGGATCCCGCCATCGACAGGGGCGCGGTGGGGGTGGAAGCTCCGCATCGCCCGCCTCCTGACGCAGCTTTACCCGATCAGCATGTTCGTGGTCGAGGACGTCAAGGCGGAGACACGGAAGGGAAAGCGGAAGTGGAACGCCTCCTTCTCCCCCCTGGAGGTCGGAAAAGCGTGGTTCTACTCCGAGCTCTCCCGGCTCGCCCCGGTGACCCTCGTCCGGGGGCACGAGACCGCCAGAATGCGGGAGGAGCTTGGGCTGTGGAAGTCCTCCCGGAAGGGCGAGGAGACCTTCTGGTCGCACTGCGTGGACTCCTGGGTGCTGGCAGCCCGTGCCGTCGGGGGATCCGTACCGGACAACACGCAGGTCGTCCGTATAGCCCCACTGCGGTTCCGCAGGCGGTCCCTGCACCTGCGGCAGCCGGCCGAAGGCGGGGTACGCAGGAGGCACGGCGGGACCACCAGCCTGGGCCTCCGACGCGGCACGCAGGTGCTCCACCCGCGCTTCGGGTTCTGCTACATCGGCGGGTACATGGGTAACCGCCTCAGCCTCCATGCAATGCAAGACGGCAGACGGCTGACTCAGGACGCCCGTATAGAGGACTTCACGGTGTTCGCACCCTGCTCGTGGCGGGTGTGGGTGCCGGAAGAACACAAGAGCGAAAGGAGATGACTGCGGCGCCTTCCTTCCCGGACTGAAGTCCGGGGTTTCCGGCACCAGACCTTCTATGACTCACCCGAACGGCCGTGAAAACCCGGGCCGCACGGAGCGCGCGGTGGCTTTCGCCGCAGGCTCGCTCGCAACCCTGATCGTCGGCGTGTCGCCCGTGAGGGCATTCCCCGAGGCGGGCCTCCTCCTCGCGATCGCCACCGCAGCCGCTACCATGCTCGCGTCTGCGGGAAGCCCGCGTGCGAGGACCGCGGGCTGCGTCTCGGGCCTTCTGGCGATCGCCGTCTCGGGACTCGCGTCGCCCGGCACCCTTCTTGCCTACGCTCCGTGGGCCGTGCTCTGCGGCGCGGTCTCGGCGTCTCCCTACCGGTCCGTCCTCCTCGGCGCGCTGGGATCGGTCCTGCTCGTGGCGTCCGCCTGGCTGTCGGGGTGGGCGCTACCGCCCGCCGCGGCGCTGGGCGCGGCGGGCACCCTGGAACTCGTCCACGCGGCCGTTGCGCTGGCCTTCGGCTTCGCCTCAGAACAGGCACGCCTCGCCCTCACCGACCCCGTCACCGGTCTGGCGAACCGGAGAGCAATCGAAGCGAAACTGCGGAGCGAGATTGCGAGGGCGAAGAGGAACTCGGGCCGCGTTTCTCTGGTCTTCCTCGACCTGATCGGCTTCAAGGCCGTGAACAACGGGTGGGGGCACAGGACCGGAGACGCGGTCCTGGCGCGTGTCGCGCACGAGCTGGCAGGCTGTGTCCGCCCGTACGACCTCGTGGGGAGGCCCGGTGGGGACGAGTTCGTCGTCGTCCTCCCGGGGGTCGGTCCCGAAGAGGTCGAGAGGACGGCCGTCCGGCTCCTGCGCACGGTCGAGCGGGTTCCCGCGCCCGTCCCGCTCGGAGCCTGCGCCGGGTGGGCCGTCGCTCCCGACGATTCCGACGATCCCAACACACTCATGCACGCCGCAGATCCCAAGGTCAACACGAAGCTGCGCAGCACAGGCACAGCAGGAGGCGATCTATCGTGAGAAGGGCAATTCTCCTGCTCCTCACCCTTGCCACACTCCTCGGCGCGGTGCCGGCTCTGTCCCAGACGCCCGCCGTGTCCGTCACGCTGGACCTCACCCCTGAGGTCCGCCCCGTCGTCCTCGCCCCCGGATTCATCACGACCCTCAGGTTCAACTGGCGGGTCACGCACGCCGCCGTGGGCGATCCCGGCCTGGTCTCGCTGGAGCAGGGCGGCTGGATGGGAAGGGACGTCGTCCTCAGACCCAACCGCGGCTCGGGCCAGACCAACCTCCACATCTGGGTGGGAGAGGTCGTCACGCTGTGGCAGGTGGTCATCAGCACGGAGGTCCCCAGGACCCCCGAGCTCGTACTCGTCCGGGTCCGCGGCCGACTCTCGCCGCCCGAGCGGCTGCCGACGGTCGAGGCGAGAGGAGGTGAGCAGGTCCTGACCGCCGAGCTGGCCGAAGGCGGGGTCACCGCCTCGTTCTCGGCAGAGCGCACGAGGACCGGCATCGCGGTTCGCTACCGGCTCCGGAACACCGGGGAGAGGGCCTACCGCCTGAGCCCTGCCCTCTCGGTCGTGTGGGCGGACGGCAAAGTCGTCCCGTTCACGCTGCTCCGGCAGATCGGTGGGGTCGAGCCCTCGGTCATCCTGCCGGGAGGCGTGGAGTCGGGCGTCTTCTCCATCATGCGCCCGGCCCGCACCCTCCGGGTCCTGATCCCCCTCTACCCGGACGTACCGGGCCGCGCCCTGCCCGTGTGGTTCGAGCCGATCTTCGCCGGACTGGACAGGCTCCAGCTCCCGCAGGAAAGGTGAGGTGAACGGTGGATGCGCACAGTCGTAGTACTGGCAATTCTCGTCTTCGCAACACTGCTTCCCGCAGGCACGGCACGCTCTGCTTCTGTCGACCACATTGACGCCGCCGGTAAGTGGCTGCAGGCCATCGTCGCGGCCGCGAGATCCGGGGACGTCCAGGGGATTGAGGCGGCGGTCGTGCAGTACGTCCAGGCGGTGCGGAACGCCGTGGATGAGATCCATGCCCGGCAAGGGAGCCCTCCAGGACTCAGGGTTGCCGCAGAGCGGGTGCAAGAAGCGACGCAGCGCCACCTGAAAGTGCTTCAGGAGCTCCTGCAGCGCGTTCCCGAGGGCGCGAGGCCGGCGATCCAGAAGGCCATGGAGGCAGCGTCCCGTGGGTATGAGGTAGCGACGGCCGCACTCGGAAAGGGCGTGCATCAGGGGAAGCCATCGGGTCCCCGGGGAAAGCAGCCGGGCCCCGGTCCCAAGGGGAAGACGCCCGGAGAGAAGCACGGGAAGGGAAGGAGGTGAACCAGGTGTCGGTCCTGCTGACGATCCTGTCGTTCCTGATCCCGATCGTCCTGGCCATCATCATGATCAACAACATGCCAAGGCCACCGGTGCCCTGAGGAGCCGATCCGACATGCGGATGCGCCCGCTTCTGCTTGCCCTGACAGCCGCGGCGGTGATCCTCGCCGCCGCTGCCCCTCCGTCCTCCGCGCTCATCCCGCCGCGGGACTCCGTGGGGTTCGTCAGCGTCGTCCTCGACGAAGGTGTCGAGCTCGTCAGGACGTCCACGCGTCAGCCCGTCCTCCTCGCGTGGACGTCCGAGGAGCAGGCCCGCGCGGTCGAGAGGAAGATCCGGGAGGCGTGGGAGTGGCTCGTCTCGACCATCCAGGCGGACTGGCAGGCGTCCGTTGCCGGGTGCGCCACCTGTCCTCCTCCTGCCCTCAACCCCGCGTGCGTCGAGGCGGCGAGACAGGCGGTCCTGGAGCGCATCCGGACGCGCTACCAGCCGGAGTACTGGAGGAGGGTCGAGGAGGCCCTGCGGAGCATCCCGACCGTGTGGTGGCAGTCCCCGAGGCCGGGGCAGGGCGCCGTCCTCGCCGCCGTCTTCGCCACGACGCCACCCGACCTCCGGTCCCTGCTCCCCGACCCCTACTACTGGCAGCCCCCCTCTTCACGGGGCGTGTCCGGCAACCCGCTCGCCGAGCCGCCCGGCGACCCTGCGAAGGAAGCCCTCAAGGAGCAGAGGCTCACCGGCGTGCTCGCCCGCGTGTCCGACTACCAGAGGGTCGGGTTCGTCACGTTCATGCGAACCTCCGGCCGCACCACGCCGGCCCAGTTCCAGGGAACCGTGACCGTGACGTGCGTGGTCTGCGTCCTGTTCGCGTGCTGGCCCGTGACCGGGACGTGGACCGTGACGCTGGAGGCGGTCCTCGAGCAGGCCGTCGTGGACTGGCCCGCCGTTGCGGAAGGATACGGCATTCCCGGCATCCGCTAGCCTGTTCCCTCTTTTTCCACCGCAGACAATCTGCTGCTCATCTTGACTGATGCTGTCCGACGGTTGTACGATCTCCATTGAGGAGGTGGTCGGCCCGGGCCCGAGAGGAGGGAACAACCGTTTATACCATCCGCGAGATCCTGGAGTCCCTCCCGGTCCACGCCTACGACGAGCTGACGGAGAGGCTCGTCGAGGTGGTGGCCGCGGAGAGCCCCACCGACGAGGAGGATCCGGGGGAGCCCGACCCCGAGATTCTCGCCGAGATCGAGGCCAGAATCGAGCAAGAGGCCCTGGCCGAGGCTCGGAAATGGAGGTGGATCCTCCAGCGAAGGAGGGAAGCCCGCGGGGATGCAGAGGTCTCCGCCCGCTTCGCCGGTAGCCACGTCGTCTACCGGCAGGGGCGGCAGATCCTTCGCATTCCCGTCGAGGGATACTCCCTCGACGAGCTGGAGGACAGACTCAGGAAGGCGGAGGAGGCGCACCGGAAGGCCGAGGAGGCTTACCGGCGGGCCCTGGACGCCGCCAGGGCCACCGGGAACTTCGAGGACCTCCCGAAGCTGTACCGGGAGGCGCGGCGCGCGCAGCGCCGTGTCCGGGAGGCCAGGGACGTTCTCGAAGCGGCCCGGAGGGGGGAGAAGTGGGTCGAGTACGTGCTCGGCCCTGCGGATCCCCCGGCCCGTGACCGGAGGTTCCGGGGAGGACTCCCCGAGTACCTCCAGGGGGACGGCGTCGAGGCCCGACCGGTACCCCAGGCCGGGGGCGCGTCCTGGTTCCGGGTGGAGTACATTCCCTCCACCCTCAGGAACGGGAGCGCTCCGCCGGACTGGGACTCCCGGCCCGACCCTTCCCCCTGCCGTCAGTGCGGCAGCGGCGTGGCCCTCCTCGACGACCTCTGCACCCTGTGTCTGGAGCAAAAGCGCCAGGCACCGGCGGAGAGGTCCGGGGACGGCTTCTGCCCCGCCTGCGGCAGGTGGGAGGTCCTGCAGGAAACGCCTCTCGGACCCCTGTGCGGGGTCTGTGCGGAGTACTTCCTGCAGGGCCCGGGTGTCCGCCATGCCGTCGGCTTCCTCCTGGGAGCCGCGCAGGCTCTCAGAGAGGACTCCGGATTCACCGTTCCCGACGGGAACGGAGGGGTCCGGAAGGCCGGCGGCCGGGCCTACGTCCGCCGCCTCCGGGCGCTTCTGGAGAAAGAGCAGAAGCGCCTGGAGAAAGGGCGGCAGAGGGCCCGGCAGCTCGCAGCCGAGGGCAAGCTGCCTCCCCACGCGGAGGACTGGCTTCGCGACCAGTTCCTCCGCGTCCTCGACCTGCGCCGGCGTCTCGCCGACGCGGTCGAGGAGAGGCGGAGGCAGACTGACGACGCCCGAAGGGCCGCCGCCCTCACGGCGGCAGCGGCCCATGTAATGGTCGCTGCCGTCCGACGGCGGAGGAACGCCTCCGGTGGGACCCGCCCTCGGTCCCACCGCCGCCTCAATACGGACCAGGAGGAGGGCCGCGTCGCGGTCGCGGCCGTCGTGCCGGCCCTGCCGGCACCGGCCCCCGCGGCCGTGGCGGCGCTCCCTGTTCCGGCGCGGGGATAAAGGTTTTCCGGGCTCCCTCCCCGGAAGCCCAGGCAGGCCCGGGCCTGGGAGCAGGGGAGCCCAGACTGCCGACCCCTCCTCCCCCGCGCGGGCTCCGGCAGAGCTCCTGTCGGAGCACGCCCGGGGGAGGAAGGGGATGCGCGGTGGGCTCCCCGGCTCCCTCCACCGAAGGCTTCGCGGCGTCCGGCCGCCCCTCTCACTCAGCACGGGACGGGCCGGACGCCGCGCTTGATTCCGCACGCCCCTGTCGGGTAGAATAACTCGGACGTGTGGTAACCGTCCCGCGGCCCGCTCAAGGTCGCAGCCGGGCCGCCGATATAAAATAAGCCGATGGGGACGAGGTTCAAGCTCACACCCTGGATGGTGGCCGCCTACATCGGAACCGCCGCTGCCACCTCCCTGGTGATCTCCGACAGCCGGCGAATGGCCGAGGAATACGGCGTTCCTCTCCTGAAGGCCGCGTTCCTCATCCCGCAGTGGCAGATGGAACTCCACCGGGACCGGACCGCCCCCCTGCTCGGGGAACGGATGCTCGCCCTCACGCGCAGCGAAGCGCTGTTCGGAGCGTCCCTGCTGGTCCCGGTTCTCGTCCTCGCCGCGGCCGTCCTGTGGCTGTACGGCCCGGCCCTTCCGTTCATCCTGCGGAGAACGGAGTACAGACGACCGCTCCCCGCTCCCGGCGAAGGAGGTGAGGTCAGAATGCCGTCCGCAAACACCGTCCTCTCGGAGGTCTTCACGGTCCTCAGGGAAGCCATGGTCCCGTACGTGAGGCGCGGCCTGCAGGCGAGGTTCGGGCCGAGCTGGTGGGGCGCCGGAGTCGAGCCCGCCCTCCGGGCCGCTCCGGACGCGGACGCATACCTCCGGAGAGGGCTGCAGGAGGCCGGCTTCGGGTCCCTCGACACCTACGCGCTCCTGTGCGTCATGCTCTACAACTGGAACGAGGCCTTTGCACAGCTCGGCAACTTCACGCACGCCCACGCCACCGAGCTGTGCGGGTACGCCTACCACTGGGGCAAGGGGAACCCCGACGTCCTCGATCCCTGGCACGTTCACCGCATCGTCGACACGGCGCGCGCCCTGCTCTCGGAAATCGGGGACGAAGGGCGTGCACACCACCTGGCCTCCATCCTCGGCACGCTCCGCGAGCCGTCCACCGCGGAAGACCGGGACGGCCACCGCCTCCAGCTCGAGGGGCCCCAGAAGCTCGGGCCCGGGCACGAAGAGTACCCGCGGTGGCAGGACCGGCCTCCGGAGCAGACCAGGGTCCCGGAAGGGGGACCCGGAACCCCCATCCTCGTCGAGGAGGGCTACCTCGGCCGGCACGAGGCGGCCAGGGAGGTCGACGTCGTCGACTGGTCGAAGGTCGTCCTGAACAAGAACGAGTGGGAGGAGCTCCAGGCCCTCCAGAACATCCTCGCGGACCCCGAAGGGTACCGGAGGACGTGGGGCCAGGAGCCGCCCCTCGGCGTCATCCTGTACGGACCTCCGGGGACCGGGAAGACGCTCATTGCCAGGGCGCTCGCCGGCTCGGCGAAGTACCACTTCATGGCCGTCTCCCCGGCGGAGACGCGCCGCATGTGGGTCGGCGAGTCGGCGAAGGCGATCGCATCGATCTACGCGGAGGCGAGGAAGAGGGCTCCGTGCCTGCTGTTCTTCGACGAGATCGACGCCGTCGCGCCCCGGCGCAGCACCGGGTTCGACCCCGGCGGCGGAGGCCGTGAGGAGAACAGCGCCGTGAACCAGCTCCTCCAGGAGATCGAGGGGGTGTACAGGCAGCGCAGGATCGTGTTCACCGTCGGCGCGACCAACCGGCTCGACGCGGTGGACCCCGCGCTGCTGTCCCGGCTCAGCTACCACATTCAGATCAGCCTGCCGGGACCGCAGGCCCGGCGCCGCCTGCTGGAGATGTACATGACCTACAGGGTCGAGGGCGTCGACCGCGACAGGCTGCTCGACGACCTCGTCGAGAGGACGCACGGGTTCAGCGGACGCCAGATCCGGGACCTGTGCAGGGCCGCGACCCTGTACCCGCTCGCCGAGCGCAGGAACTACTGCATCCCGTCCGACTTCGACAGGGCGTTCGAGCGGATCCACCAGACCGACTCTCAGGAGATGATCCAGTAATGCCGAAGGTCGCACCCATCGACCTCTCCGTGTGGACCGGAGCGGTGGTCGCCGCGTCCCTCGTCGGGGCGGCGGCGGCAGCCCAGGCGGCCGTGTTCGGCACGGTCCACCTCGTCCTGCTCGCCCTCACGGTCCCGCGCGCCACGAGACCGCTGGGACTGCGCGTCCTCGGCCGGGCCGGGCTCCTCCCCCACGGCGGAGAGGCGGCCTGGTCGGCCGTCAAGGACCTCGTCAGCGCGGGCCTCGCCGGGGCCTTCCTGTACGTGCTCTTCCGGTTCACCGCCGCGGTCCACTCGCCCGGCATGCTCTCCCTGCTCTCCCAGGCCGCCGTCCTGGGAGGTATTCTCGCCGTCCGCCGCGTTGCACGGACGCCTCCCTACACCGCACAGACCCCCGACGCGGTTCACACGCTCCCCTTCCTGCGCAGGAAGCGCTCCTCGGAATCCGAGAAGGCGCTGCGCGATCGGATCAGGACGCTCGAGGGGGAGACCCGCCACCTCAGGGAGCAGCTCGACCGTCTGAAGGCGTCCCGGGCCCGGGAGGCTCCGACCGGGACCGAATGGCAGAGCAGGCGCAGGGAGATCGTCCTCGCCTTCCTCGAAGTCGTCGACAGCATCGACCGCGGGATCCGGTACGTCTCCGGGGCCGACCCGGCGTCCGTATCGGCCGGGCTGGAGGTGACGCTCAGACAGGCCCTCCACGCGCTCGAGGGCGTGGGGGTCCGCCCCATCGACTGTGTCGGCAAGAGGTTCGACCCGAAGCTCCACGAGGCCGTCGAGACGGTCTCTGCGGGCACGTGCGGCCGGCCCGAGTGGACGGTCGTCGAAGAGCTCAGGCGCGGCTACATGATGGACGGGACCGTGCTCAGGCCCTCCCAGGTCCGCGTCTCGGTACCGTAGCCACCCCCGCGCAGTGCGCCATGGACACCCGCCCGATCGAGCGGAAGATCTGCGACGACCTGGCCCGGGACGGGCCCGCCGCCGTCGAGGACCTGCTCGTCCACGGTCCTCCCCGCGAGGTGCTCGACGCCCTCGCCGCGCTCGTCCACCGCAGGGCCGTCGTCCCCGTAGACGCCGACGGTGAAACCGCCTACGTGCTCGGCCCGGCCGCCAGGGCCGCCCGTGGAGTCCGCAGCAACTGGATGCCCAGGCCCCAGAGGATCCGCCGGAACCTGCTACTCCGGAGGTGCCTCGCAGCCCTGCTGTCCTCCGGCTGGACCAGGAGAGACGGGGGCGCACTGCGCCTCCCTGCCGTCGTCGGACCCGACGGGACGAAGGCGTACGTCGCCGCCTACGCATCCGGGCCGACGGCCCGCCACGTCAGGAGGCTCCTGGCCGCCCGGCGCACCACGCTGATCGCCGAAGGTGCGGTCCTGATCGTCTTCACGCCCAGGTGGAGGAAGCTGATGGCCTCCTCCACCGCGCGCTCCCCCTGGGTAATGTTTCTGCCCCTCCCGCAGGCTAGCTCGCAGACGACGTCGAAAGACGCGCCGCGCCGGCCTACGAAGTAGTGGGTGGTCGACGTCGCCTCCACCGCCCTCGCCCTCCTCACCGTCTGGCCGGCCGACCCCGAGGAGGAAGTCACCACCAGGGCGCGACCACGATAGGGCCGGGAACGCCCAGCCGGCGCAGCCACGCCGCCCTCCGCTCCGCAGGCACGGCCCAGATCTGGCCCGCGTACCCCTCCCCGAACGCCTCGCACTTCCGCCGCACCACGGCCTCCGTGTAGGCTCCGGTGTCGTACTCGACCGCCCACAGGCCGTCCCCGCGCACCGCGACCGCATCGGGAACCTCGACGGCGGCCCGCATCCGGGACGCACCCGACGCGTCCCACGCGTCCACCGAGCCCCACAGGATCCGGCGCACCTCGGCAACCCCCAGGACGTGCGGAAGGATCCGCTCGTCCAGCGGGGCCTCCCTCCGCAGCTCCACGACGGTCACCGGAATCACCTTCCTCGAGCGGGCCGTCCTCGGAAGCTCCACCTGCCGGAAGCGTACCTCCCTCGCGTCCGGATCCCGCAGCGGCACCTCGAGCCGGATTCCCCACCTGGCGAGCTGGCCGAGCGTGAGCGCCCTGTCCTTCTCCAGCAGTTCCACCACAAAGTGAGTCGTGTTGACTTCTGGTGTTCTCATGCTCTATGATAGTATCACAGCCGGACCCGGTTCGGAAGCCCTGCCATGTGGCAGATCGACCCGAAAGTCAGGAAGGAGATCGAGGAGGCCGTGGGCGGCCGCATCCCCGAGCCCGGAACGCCGGAGTTCCGGGCCTTCGCCTCCCACCTCCAGGAGACGAACCCGGACCTGTACGCGGCGCTCATGACCTCGATGTCGGCCGCCGAGCCTCCCGGGATCGAGCTCCACTCGGAGAGGGTCCTCCGCAGCTTCAGGAGGAGGGACGCCGTCCGGCGCCTCCTCTCGCAGGCGGTCTACAAGACGACGTTCGAGGGAGACACGGTCCCGTCGAGGAGCAAGATCCGGACGATCATCGCAATGGGGGTCATCCTCGCCATCGTGGCGTGGGTCGGGATGTCCTATGTTTCGAAGAGGGGCGCCGTCCCGCCTCGGGCGCAAACCCGCACGGTGTCCTCCCGAGAGCAGCAGGGCCAGAATACAAAGCCCTCCGGGAGTGCCGTGCCGTCTCCGGAGAAAGAGGCACCCCCGCAGCGGAACGCCGAACGGCCGAAGGAGACTTCCGGCGCGCCCGCCGGGACGCAGCAGGGGAGCTCCTCCCCATCGGGCATCGTCCCGCCTCCTCCCGGACAGGACAGCGCGGGGTTGTTCGGTCCCCAGGGGCAGGTCGTCCTGCCCGGGCTCTCCCAGGGAGCGGCTCCCCAGCAGGCGGGAACCATGGGGACCGGCATCATGGCGTTCGCCCAGGAGGGGCAGCCTCAGCGTCCTCAGGGATCCATCATGGTGTTCGAGGCGCCGGCTCCTCAGGCGAAGCCCGGAGGTCCCATCGTCGTGTGGGAGGAGACCGCACCGTCCGGCGAACAGGCACCGGGCCGGCAGGGCTCTCAGGGAGCGCCCCCTCAGCAGGCCGGCCAGCCCGCGCCTGCTCAGACCGCACAGGAGGGTCCGGCCGCGTCCCCGCTCCGGCTCGCGCCCGGTACCATGGTCAGGGCGCGGCTCCTCGTCGGGATCGCCGCACCGCTCGGAGCTCCGCCACTCCCGGTCGTCGCGGTGACGGACCCCGGGCCCGACTGCGGAGTCCCGGGCGGGTGCCCGGAGAGGATCACCTGGCTGGGCCAGGCGTCCTTCCAGGGGGGTGAGCGCGTCCAGGTCACCCTCTCCGCCGCCGTCAGCGGCGGGAATGCCTTCAAGATCTCCGCCCAGGCGGTCGGGTCCGACAGGGTCCCGGGCCTGCAGGCGCGGGTCTCCAGGAGGACCCCGCAGGCCGCCTCCCAGATCGCGGCCCTCGCGGCGGCCGCCGTCTCGGACTACCTCAAGGCGGTGAGCCAGCAGGGCCAGGTCACGATCACGAACGGGTGGATCCAGGTCACCCAGGGGCAGGCGGCACCGTTCTGGGTCTACGCCGCGGGCCGCCTTGCCGACTGGCTCGCGGAGCTCGGCAAGCAGACACAGGGTTTCGTCCAGGTCGCCGAGGTGGCTCCGGACACCCCGGTGACCGTCCTCATCATCGGTGCGGAAGGAGGGAGATGAAGGGATGAGGGTCTTCAGAAGCAGGGCAGCGAGGCAGGTGGCGTCCGCCGTTCTGGTCCTGCTCCAGGTGCTGCTGGTCACCGGGCAGGCCGCCCACGCCCAGCAGAGCGGCGGCATGTTCGCCGGTATCCAGAAGGCCATCTGCTCACTCATCGGCGGGCTCCAGGGACCCCTGGCGATCGCGCTCGCCCTGGCTGCCGTCGTCATCGGCGCACTCATGTGGGCGGCCGGGAACCGGCACGGGCTCGCCGTTGCCGTCATCGGGATCGTCGGAGTGGCGGTCGCGATCAACGCCAAGGACATCATCACGACCGTCTTCGGGAGTAACGCCTGCGCCGGCCAGTAAGAGACAACCGCCGGGGAACCAACAACCGGGAGAAGAACACGGCTCTCTCCCCCGGGGCCGGAACCTGAGATGTCCGGCGTGAAAGGACGGTGATGCCGGGTGGGCCACAGGATGTTCAAGCTCCACGTCGGGTTCTCCCTCCTGGGGCTTGAGTTCGAGGACTGGCTCGTGCTGATGCTCTCGTGGACGGTCGTGCGGACGGTCGTCCGCATGTTCGTCCCCCCGCGCCTCCTGCTCGTCGCCTCCGCGGCGGTCACCGGCCTCCTGATCGCCGCGTACGTGAACCTGAAGCAGGCGAAGCCGCGGGGGTTCTTCCGCCACCTCCTCGCCTTCCTGTCCGAGCCCGACGTCTACCGGGTCACGCCCGACCCGTGGAACGTTCCCTGCGTCCTGCCCGTTGCCACCGCGGACCGCAGGCCCGCCGGCCGCGTGAGGGTCGCATTCCAAGGAGGTGCACGGCGTGCGGCTGCGCGCTGACGAGGAGTCGCTGACCGAGAAGCTCCCGTACTGGTCCATCCAGGACGGGGTCGTCATCCTCAACGACGGAGTGTACGAAGTCGGGATCGAGTTCGATCTCCCGAGCTCCGACCTCTGGGACGCCCTCGAGTTCGGCCGCCTGAGCGACCAGATGGCGGCCGTCCTCCAGAGGGTCGTTCCGGAAGGGGAGCGCATGCGCGTGCTCGTGGAGATCGCACCCGCCTCTCCACAGACCATCCGCCGGTACGCCGACCAGTGCACGTCCCAGCACCCCCTCGTGCGCACCCTCCACGGCGCCCGGGTCGACGTGCTGCGCGCCGCAAGGGAGGCGGGAAAGCTGGTCGACGTCCGGGCATACGCCTCGGTCACCTACCACGCCCCGGGGAAGAGGCGGCGCTACATCCCGGTCGACCCGCGGTCGTACCAGGCCCACCTCGCCCACCTGTCGGTCACGAGGGACGTGCTCGTCGCCAACTTCGACAGGCTCGGGCTCAGGCCGAGACCCATGGAGGACCCGGACTACATGCACGTCATCTGGCGGTACTTCAATCCGGGGGGGAGGACGTACCTCGAGCCCCCCTCCGTCCCCAGGCTCGAGCTCGAGCTCCCTCCCGAGCTCCTCAGGGAGGCCCCCCACCTCGCCGCGCCCACCGTCCGCAGCAGGGCGCTGTCGGGAGACATGGCGCGGCGCTGGAACTTCCTGTGGATGGACGGCCACTACATCGGGGTCGTCTCCATGGAGGAGCCACCGCAGGGAGAAACGAGGCCCCACATGATCGCCCCCCTCCTGAGCCTGCCCTACACCGTGTGGCTCGTGGTCGAGTTCTGGCACGACCCCTACGGGAAGGCCCTCCGCGCCCTGGAGGCGAGGGCGAGGAGGCTGTACGCCGCGACCGGCAGTGCGGCCGAGCTGACCGACTACGACGACCCCAGGGCGCGCCTGGGAGCCAGCGAGGCGGACCAGGCCGCACTCCACGCCTACGTCACCGGGTCCCACCTCTTCCGCACCGGCCTTTCCGTCGTCCTCCTGGCGCGGGAGTGGGAGGAGTACGACGAGGCCCTCCGCAGGACGGCCGACGCGTTCGTCCAGATGAACGGCGCGCGCGCGTGCGTCGAGACGGCCGCGCTCTTCACCCAGTACGTCAACCTCGCGCCCTTCAGCGGCCGCGCCAACGAGAGGCTCCACAGGGTCTTCTCCGAGAACGCCGCGGACCTGTTCCCCATGTCCGGACCCTGGAAGGGAGCCGGCAGGCCGGTCGAGCTGTACTGGAATCGGTGGGACGGCATCACCGCGATCGACCCCTACGACCCCAGGGCCGCTGCGTGGAACGCCGTCGTCGTCGGCCACACCGGGAGCGGCAAGACGTTCTTCACCCAGCAGCGGATCGCCCAGCTCATGGCGCTAGACCCCGACGTCCTCATCGTCGACCGCGGGGGCGGCTACAGGACCCTATGCCGCGCGTTCGGGGGCCAGGACATCCAGCTCGACCCCGACGCGGGCGTCTCCCTCAACCCGTTCGACCTCCCGGAGGGAGAGTCCGAGCCGGACGCCGCCAAGAAGGCCCTGCTCGTCGCCATCGCCAGCCACGCCATCTGCGCGGGCCAGCGCGAGCTCACACCGCTCGAGAAGGCGATACTCGAGGCCGGAATCGTCCAGACCTACCACAGGCACACCATCTCCACCGTCGACCCCGCAACGCGGTCGCAGGTGCGCGAGTTCATCGGGTGCAGGATGAGCGACCTCGTGACGACCCTGTCGACCATGGAGGAGGTCGGAGACCGCCCCATGGACGCCGAGCACCGGCGCATCGCCAGGGAGATGGCCACCGTCCTCCAGCACTGGACCGGGGACAGCGTCTACGGCAGGTTCCTCGACAGACCGACCAGCGTCCGGCTCGACCGCGACTTCGTCTACTTCGACACCGAGGCGCTCAACCGCCACAGGGACCTCCTCCCCGTCGCCATCCTCATCATCGCCGACCTGGTGTGGAGGAGGGTCAGGTCCAGGCCGGAAAGGCCCAAGCTCGTGGTGTTCGACGAGGCCTGGGCCATGCTGTCCGACCCGACCGCGGGCCAGTTCGTCGAGGAGATCTACAGGAGGTTCCGGAAGTACGGTGCCGCCGCCCTCACCGTCACCCAGAACCTGGCCGACTTCCGGAGCGAGTACGCGCGCGGCATCATCGAGAACACCCAGTACGTCTACATCCTGTCGACGCGCGAGATCGCACTGGCGCAGGAGATGTTCGGGCTGTCCGACAGGGCGGCGCAGCTCATCGCCGGACTGACCCAGCAGAAGGGGACCTTCTCCGAAGTCTTCGCCCTCATCCGCTACACCGGCGGAGTCGAGGGAGGGGTCGTCATCGTCAGGCCGACCCCGGTCGAGTACTGGCTGTTCACTTCCGACGCGCGCGACTCCGTCGTCAGAGAGCGCACGGTCGAAGCGCGCGGCGGCGACATCGTCTCCGCCGTACTGGACCTGGCAAGGACGATGCCGCTCGGTGCGGCGGGACAAACGGCAGGAGGTGTCCCTCGATGAGGTCCTTCGTATTCGTGTTCCTGGCAGTGTCCCTGGTGCTGTCGGCGGCCGCACCGGCCGCAGCGCAGTCCGGAGGCGGGACCGACTTCTGGCTGTCGCTCCTCCAGAGGTTCAGGGGGTACCTGCAGCAGGTGCAGAACGTCCTCAACACGGTGTGGGGCGTGTTCGGCAACCTCGCACCCGTCTACAACATCACCGGCAGGCTGCCGTCCCTGTTCGGGCTCGACTACCTGGGAGACGTCGCGTCCTCGCTCGAATCGCAGATCTCCGCCCTCCCCCAGCACCTGACGTGGCGCCTGAGCACACTGCTCGCCGGCATCCGGTCCCCGCAGCAGGTCCCCGAGGACTCGGCTGCGGCCATCCTCCAGAAGGCGGCCCGCATCAACCCCGCCGTGACGCTGCAGACGAGGCAGCGGGTCGAGGCTCAGGCCGCCGGCGAGTCCGCCGTGACCCAGGCCGCGGCGACCGCCGAGAAGAGCACCGAGCTGGCCAAGCGTCTGACCGAGGACACCTCCCTCGAAGAGGCCGTCTCCCGCGCGTCGGCGGACGCACAGTTCCTCAGGCAGGCCTCCGAGGCCGCCCAGAGCACCAGGGCCCTCATCCAGCTGCTGAACGAGGGCGTGGCCAGCTACATGGTCCAGAACGCCGCGTTCGCCCAGGTCCTGACCACCCACCTGCAGGCGCTGGCCCAGCAGAACGCGATGACCAACCAGGAACTCAGCACCGCCATCGCCATCCTCGCTCAGATCCTCGTCCGGCAGGAGGCCAGGAAGGAGCAGGACCAGACGGCCCAGGTCAACTCCCTCAAGCAGCTGCTCGAGATGTACGGGAGAGCGCTCGGCACCCTCGCCGGACCCGAACCCGGTACTCAACCCGGTACCCAGAGGTAGGTCAACCGTGCCACGGCGCACCACAGCGGTCCTCATCACTCTGTCGCTCGTCCTTGCCGCAGCCTCGCCCGCTGCCGGTCAGGGGCTGCTCGAACACGCCGTGGACTACATCAGTCCCGAGGCCCCTTACAACCTCATCAACGACATCGACGCCTACATCCGCGACCTTGGAGTCGCCTCGGCCCTGTCGTCCGTCGGAGGGGCCATCCTCACAGGACTCTTCATCCTCTCGCTGTACAGGGGGATCGCCGCCGGGAACACGGGAATCATCACCAACGCCGTCGTCCGGGCCATCGTCGCCGGAGGGCTGCTCTCGGTATGCTGCGAGACCTCTCCGTTCTCCGGCCAGCTCGAGCCGCAGAGAGGCCACTTCACCGTCGCCGGCCTCGTGCGCCTGGCCGTCGACGAGGTGAGGAGCGTCTCAGGCAGGATCTGGGAGGACAAGGTCGCCCGACCTCTGCGTGAGAACCTTCCGAAGCTGTCCGCCGCGCTGAGCAGCTCGTGGATCATCAGCATGATCATCGCCTCCATCGGCGGCAACCTCCTTGCCGACTGGGTGGGCCTCGACGCCGCAGCACAGCTCCTGACCGGCGTCATCACCGCGGGCATGCGCCTCATCCTCGTCCTGCTGGGCGGCTTCTTCGCGATTGCCGCCGGGTTCCAGTTCGTCGCCTACGGGCTCGCCTACGTCGCGACCCTCTGGACGCCCATCGCGTTCGCCGGAATCGCCCACCCGATGACCGAGGATTGGGTCGGCAGGTGGGTGAAGCACGTCGTCCACGCCGTGGTCCTCCTCCTGTTCGTGAACGTCATCATGGCAATCGCGGTCAACGTCGCAATCGTCCAGCCCGTGACCAGATGGGCCAACGAACTCTCCACGATCGTCGACAGGGCACAGGCCGGGGGCGTCTCCATAGAAACGGCGAAGGCGATGGGCAACATCTTCCTGGACATATTCCTCTTCCCCATCTCGCTGGTCATCGGGCTGCTGTTCGGCACCTTCCTCATCTGGCAGACGGAGAGGTGGGTCGCAGGGCTGATCGGTGCCACCGCGTCCATGCTCCCCGGCATGGTAGGAGCACTCGGCTGGCAGCTCGGCCATTTGCTCGGCCGGCCGCGGATGCCAAGACCCGCAGCTGCGGGAGGGGGTCCCGGAGGCGGCGGTGCTGCGGCGGGGCCGACAGGGGGAGGCGGGGGGCAGACAACAACCCAACCCCAAGGGGATCTCTCCCGGCCTGCCTTGCCGGCGCCACACGCGCTCGGCCCCCCTGCGGGCGGCCAGCGCCAGGGGTTCTTCGCGACCGTCGTAAACCGGGTCGGCAGCTTCTTCGACCGCACCCCGTCGGGACGTGTGCGAGGAGGTCCGACGCCCACGTCGCAGACCGGGCCCGCATGGATCCCATCGGAGCCTCAGATTATCGGCAGGTCGGTCGACACCGGGACGGCCGCTCAGATGACGCGCTCCTGGGAGTACAGGCCCGCAACGTGGCGGGAGTTCGGAGGCGCACCGCCGGAGTTCGGCAGGGAGGGGATAGGGAGGTACTACGAGAGGGCATACCAGTGGCAACGCGGTGAAACTAACGGGCCTGTAGTCGAATACACAACGCCGGGTGGTGGGAAGGCGTGGATCCGGCAGGGAGTCGACAGCGTCACCGTGTTCTACCAGGAGCCGGGTGGGCCCAGGCGGACGGTAACGTACGGAGCCGACGGCCAGTACCACACCATGGACTCGTCGACTCCGACGCAGACGGGGCAGGGCCTCTGGAAGGGGCAGGACGTGCAGCACTGATTTTTGCGCCATGTGATGCTCTTGTGGTAAAATAGCCACAGGGGTGGTGCAGTTGCCTGTCGACGAGGACGAGATCGTCCGCAAGATCATCTCGATGTCGGACCTCAGCGCGGTCGGCGTCTACCCCGGCTACGAGTTCTACGACGACAAGACCCCGCAGCAGCGTGTGGAAGACGAGAGAGACTGGCTGGCCGGAAGCATTGAGCCGTACCTCGCCTCACTAGGGTCACCGGCGGAGCGGTTTTGGGCCGAGGATTTGCAGGGTCCTTACAGCTGTTTCGTTCGCTACGTCAACAAGCTCATCTTCCTCCTCGGGTGGTCCAGGGAGGACGCGCTCAGGGAGGGCGAGCGCGTCGTGCGGGAGGCGGTGAGGAAGTTCTACGCGCAGCGCGGGCAACAGCCCTAGGCGCTGTGGTCCCCGAAGGCCCCGAACATGCGCAGGATCGCATACCCCGCCCTCACATTCACCGCCTGGGCCGCTCTGGTCCTCATCTTCCTGTACCTCATCGTCTCTGCGTGGACGACCTCGGAGCGCATCGCCGCCGAGATGTGGCGGACCGGCTGGGGCAGGTACTTCCGGATGACCGAGTACGGAGCCGTCAGGCTGCTGTTGCGCTGCAGCTTCGACCCCTACTGCCGCCCCGCGTTCAACCGGGCTTTCGACATGCTCTACCCCCGCAAGACCGTGCTGATGCTCCCCGTCCTACTCCTCGTCGGCATCGTCGCCTACAGGAAGTGGAAGGCGCTCGAGCAGGAGGAAGAGGTCAAGCCCGGCGCGGCGAGGTGGGCACTCTGGGACGAGCTCAAGCCGATGCTCCGCGGCACTCCCACCAATCCCCTGCGGGGCTACGTCGGCCTGCTGCCCATCCCTGCCTGGAAGGCACTGCTCCTCTTCCGCCGTCCGCCCGTCCTGAGGCTGCGCGAGCAGGACCGCTGCACCCACTGCGTGGTCATCGGCGGTCCGGGTGCGAGGAAGACCACGGGCTACCACATGCCCAACATCATGTTCGACGCACTCGACGGCTGCTCCGTGGTCATCATCGACATGAAGTTCCCCGACCCGGAGTCGGGCTTCCTGGGCTGCCTCAGGATCTACACCAGCCCGCCCAACGGCAGCCCCCGGCACGACGTGCAGCTCTTCCTGCCCTTCATGCCCAACTACAGCCTGCGTCTCCCCCTGCTCTACGGCGTTACCACCAAGGAGGACGCCCTGGACATCGTGGACATGATCTCTCCGATGCCTCTGCGCGAGCGGTACGACCAGTTCTTCCGCTACCAGGAGAGGGACCTGCTGCACGCGCTCATCCTCGGCGTCACCAGAGACGGGGAGCCGCCGTCGCTCGGTCGAGTGTATCGGATCCTCGAAGAGGGGGCCCAGGGTGTCGCCAGGTACATCGCCAGACACCCGGACGAAGAGGTCCGCAGGATCCCGAGGGCCGTGCTGGACATGGAGGACCTGCTGCCCAACATCATCGCGGGCGCCAAGGGGTACCTGAAGATGTTCGGCGACGAGGCGCTCGACATCACGACGACACCGAGTCGGTACCCGTGGCAGAACGTCGACCTCGAGCAGATCGGTGAGGTCCCCACCCTGCTCTACATCGGTATCCCCCAGGAGAAGGTGAAGGGCGGGGCAGGCCGTGTCCTGCTGAGGCTCCTGAAGAGGGCAATCGACACGGCCCTGCTGCGCACCGCCGACAGGCACGGCGGGAAGCTCCCGGTGCACACGAACGTGTACATCGACGAGTTCGCCAACATGGGGGAGCTACCGGACATTGCCGAGATGCTCAACACCATGCGAAGCAGGCGGGTGGCCTACCACCTCAGCCTCCAGAACAGGGCGCAGGGCGAGCACGTCTACGGCGGACAGGCAGGGTTCCGATCCTTCTTCAACAGTGTGCAGAACGTCATCATCTTCCCGAGGTCCCTCACGTACGACGACGCCAGCTACTTCTCGGACGTGCTCGGGCTCATGACGGTCCCCCAGCGATCCACCGGGACCACCCGCAGGGGAGTGTACACCCACTACACCGAGTGGGAGAGGAACGTCGTCAGGCCGCTCGTGCCTCACGAGGAGTTCGCGGACGAGCCGCGGAACGCCGCGTACCTCTACAGGGCCGGCCACAGGCCCGTCCGCATCCTGATGCCAAGGATCGACGAGCGCAGGGCGTCGTTCGGCGTCCCCAACCCGCTGCACACCCTCTTCAACAACTACCTGCAGACTCCCCGCAGTGAGGCGGAGATGGCTGACTACCTCAAGGAGCTCATGTTCTACCACGACCTGAGGTTCTTCCAGTCCCGCCCGTGGCTCAGGTGGGAGCTGCAGGAGAAGGTGAAGATCGACGAGACTCGGGAGCAGCAGCCGGCCACAGTACCTTCCCCAACAGCCCCGCGTGTCGAGGAGCAAGCCCCGCAGGGTCCCACCCCTCCCACACCCGAACCTCCACCCCGTCCCCCTGCCGAGCAGACCGGTGCCCGGCCACCGCAGCAGGACATGCACACGACCCCTGCCCTCTCCCACGAGGCCATGCTCTCGTTCCGACAGTGGTGCAGGGACGTGGCGGCACAGAGCCTGCCCGAGGACGCCGTCCAGCTGCACTACAACGAGGGACGGGTCACCAAGATCAGCATTCGAAGGGATGCACTACCCCCTCACCTCTCGGCGCCGCCGGATCTGCTCGCGTGGATGAACGCCCGCTGGGTCAGAGTGGACCACAGGGAGATAGGTATCATCGGTGCAGGGATACAGAACATGCCCAAGAAGGCGAGACGCAGGATCCTGTTCGGATCCGGAAGCCACCCGTCCGGTTCGAGACCCGCTGCTCCACCCCCGGCCGCTCCCGAGCAGCGCGCGGCTTCTCCACCTGCACGTCTCCGGTCCGGCAACGGTGGTGCTGCAGGGAGTAATGCGGAACGTGCAGCACCTGCTGAGGCGGGCGGTGCTGCGGATGCTGCATACGGAGACGGCAGGGATGCCGCACCTCCTGCTGCCGGCTCCGACTCACAGACTGCTTCACAGGGAACCACCGCTACGGCGGAGGCGGCTGCACGTGCCCTCCGCATACTCCGTGAGTGGGTTGACGCCAACGGTGCCTGCATAATCGGGCACCCCGGGTACAGCCCTGAGAGCGAACCGAAGGGCATCTACCAGGCGGGTGTCTGCGTCATCCTCTCGGTCGAGATGGTCGTCATGGCGCTGAGGGTCGCGGGGCTGAAGGAAAGGGACATCCAGGAGATCCGTGAGTACTGGAGGGCCGCGGGATGGACGAAGGCGGACCAGGGACGCAGGACCGCACGGCGGCGCATCGGGGGACGGCTCCGCCGCGTTGTCGAGTTCGAGTGGGCTACGTGGACCGGCGTTCCCGTTCCACCATCTTGACGGTTTGTGCATCTCGTATGCTATAATTGAGAGCGCGAGGTGATGCTCAGATGCCCATCAAAATCTCTCCAAGAGTCGTGGAACGCCGGAAGCGGCTGCAGATCAGCCTGAGCGAGTCTGTTCTCCACCAGGTCGACAGCTATGCGAAGTACCTCGGGGGGAACTCCGACCGTGTGTATGTCATAGAGCAGATCCTCCAGGCGTTCTTTGAACAGGAGAAGGACTTCCAGAGGTGGCTGAAGGACAACTCCGGTGGCGCACGGCAGTAAGGCGGTAACACTTCTGCTACGTACTCCGCCTCCGTCAAGTCGACACTGCATCTGAGGTCGCAATCCCTGTCACGGTCACAGGGTGTGACCGGTCTCGTGCATGCCGCTGTGACCGGTCACAGAGGTCGGACCACCGTACCACTTTTGGTGTGACCGGTCACAGCGGTCACAGTCTGGAGCCCGCGTCCCGACTGCATTGTAGCCTGTGACCGGTGTGACCGGTCACAGAGACCACCCCGGTCACAGTTCGAGCGGTCACACCGGTCACAAACTGTGACCGGTCACAGCGGTCACAGTCTGGAGCCCGCGTCCCGACTGCGTTGTAGCCTGTGACCGGTGTGACCGGTCACAGCGGTCACACAATTTTGGGGCCTATAGTCCTACGCAGTTGGTCAAAAACGGTACCGGGGGTTCCTGCTACGCGCGAACCCCTTCGTGGGAATCCGTTTCCCACGCGCGGAAGACGGGTGGAAACCCGATAGACTCTGCCACGTTCCTCCCGCACGGGAGACGGGTGGAAATCCGACCGATCTACCCACGCCCGGTGGACCGGTGGGGATCCACTTACGCGCGGAAGACGGTGCGAAACCGGTGGACTCTGCTACGTTCCTCCCGCGCGACGGACCTGTGGGAATCCGACCGATTTGCCCACGCCCGAGGGCCTGGGTGCGGGTCCATTTCCTTCGGATGTACCACGCCCTCGCCCTCGCGCAAGGCTTCCCCTTTGGGCTCCGCTCGCTTCGCTCGCTCCGGCCTTGCGCTCGGGCTGCGGGCGTGGTTCTGGGGAGGTGAAATTCAGAAAGAAAGGGTGGGTAACATGCGGCTGGAGCACATGCGGCTGGAGCAGCGGAAGGAGGTGAAGGAGATGAGGTATACCATTAGGGACGAGACGTTAGAGAGCCTGAAAGAGTATGACATCTACCGTCGCACTTGGTACTTTGAGTGCGGGTGCGTGGCCGAGGGGAGCTCGGCCACGCACATGAGCGCGGGATGGAGCGGAGTACGGGTGATTCCATGTCCCGCGCACACTCGGGCCTTTGAAGATGTCAACGAGTTTCGCTGGCCCGAGGACCTCTTTGAGTACATGGCCCCGTTGGGGGGTTACCCCAACGAGGCCTAATTTTTCTGGGAGGTGAAGGAGATGACAGGCGAGGCTGAGAGGCTACGGTTCAGGAGCTACGTGGCATGGGATCTACCGCACAAAACTCTTGAGGTTGTGTGGGTGGCGAAGGAGTGCCGCTGCCGAGTGTACGGGCGTACGGGCACCAGCCCGTACGCCGATTGGACGGTCCTGGTGCGGGCGTGTGAGGACCACCGCCCGCTCGAAAGTTGTTCCTTCTCCGCGCCACACGAGGTGTGGCGCGTTCTGGAGAAGAGGGGAGATATCGTGGAGTTCGGGGAAGAGGAGGTGGTACAGGCCGAGGCCGATCTGTACGAGGCCATGATCGCCTCGTACCACCCGTAGCCGAAACGGGGCCGTACGGCCCCGTCGGGCGCTGAGAGGGTCGTACCACGTCCTCGCCCGGGGTCAACCCCACCCCTTCGGGGTGCCCTCCGGGCCTCGCGAGCCCTCGGCTCGCTCGGGGGTTGACCCCGGGCTGCGGGCGTGGTGTTGGGGAGGTGAAGTTGGGACTCCGTCCGCTCCCAGAGCGGTTGAAGAGTCCATCCACTCCAGTAACCCACCGCGGGGCCGCCGGGCAGAGAGCCGCGTGAGCCGCGTGAGCAATGACCTGCTCCGGCGGCCCCGCCGTTCAGACGACTTCCCCATCTGCCCCTGGGGGTGGCCCGGACCCGGCAGAGATGCCGCCGCCGAGACCACAAGCCCCGGTCAGGGGTGTAGGCCGAAACAGGTCCGGGGGCAGGTGGGGAAGCCGTCCCGCCCGGGAGGGGTGGCTCCCCGGCCAGGGCGAGGGGTGTCCGTGAGAAGCCCGAGGCTCAACGGTGGGTAAGGCGGCCAGCCACCGCAGACCCCGCCGACGCCTGCGAGAATATCGGGTACGTCTTCTGTGAGGCCGGCCCGGTGCTGGGCACCCGGCACCGGGACTCCCGGGCGGACGCTATCCCAGAAAAGAAGGAGGTGGCAGCAGTGAACAAGGTTATCCTCATTGGGCGTCTTGTGCGTGACCCGGAGCTCCGGTATACGCCGTCGGGTCTTCCGGTTGCTCAGTTCCGGATCGCGGTGGACCGGCCGAAGAACGGGAACGGTGACACGGCAGACTTCATCCCCGTCGTCGCGTGGCGTGTGCTCGCGGAGAACATCGCGAAGTACCTCACGAAGGGCCGGCTGGTCGCCGTGGAGGGTCGCCTCCAGGTCCGGAAGTACCAGGACCGTGACGGGGCCACCCGATGGGCAACCGAGGTGGTCGCGACGAACGTGGTGTTCCTCCCCGACGGCAAGGCTCACGCGAGGGAGGCAGAGGTGGTCCCTGAGGTCGTCGATGAGGAGAACGAGAGCGACATACCATTCTAGCCGAAACGGGGTCTCGCCTACTCGCCGACGATCTGCCAAGCAGGTCAAGCGCGAGGTGCTGAGGTCCCGTCGGGGTAGGGGTGGCCGCCTACCCCCTGACGACGGCAGGCCAAGGATGGGGGGGAACACTATGAATGTTAACTGGCCCTCCTGGTACAGGCTCCGCGCTGCGGATGTCATTGCCGCCGGGGTCCTTTTGGCGCGGGACGGCGAGGGTATCCGGGCGGTCGCCATCTCAGGTCCACCCGGCACCGGTAAGACTTCGTTCGCCCGGGCGCTCGCCCAGGCCGTGGGTGGGGAGTTTATCTATTTCCTCGCCCACCACTGGGTGAGTGAGGAGGACTTGTACGTCCGGGTCGACCCTGCCCGCGTTGCAGGCTTGGCGGGCGGGGTTTACAAAGACATTGAAGAAGCCTATCGCCCTGGGGTTCTCCTCAGGGCATCCCTTTCCTCGAGTCGGGGCCCCACCGTCCTCTGCCTGGACGAGTGGGACAAGGCCCCCGAGCGGGCTGACGCCTTGCTGCTGGAATTTCTCCAGACTGGCAGGGTGTTTGGCCCGTTT
>Ga0272449_1001273_pt1 | contig 26691 bp, 25 predicted proteins | sample YNPCB0241_FD_198679 | JGI IMG/M metagenome (GOLD analysis project Ga0272449, IMG submission 198679) | Hot spring sediment microbial communities from Yellowstone National Park, WY, United States - YNP-CB-024-1 | ecosystem: Environmental > Aquatic > Thermal springs > Hot (42-90C) > Sediment... | reverse complement strand
GCCCTAGACGCCAGCTCCGAGACCCTCCTGCCGTATTCAACAGCCTCGCGGCCGAGGACAACCGCCCCCCTCACGCCCTCAACCGTTTCTGCATTCTGCGACCTCCACCAACTTGCCGCATCTTCCACACGCCCCACAGCCTCAGCCGCCTCGGCCCACCTCACCGCCCTTAGGGCCGCCTTAGCCTTCTCCACGTCGTCCTTGGCCGCAGGCACAGCTTCAGCCGCCCTCCGCAGAACCTCGGCGGCGTTCACAGGCGTCTCGGCCACCTCGCCCACCTGTCTCAGCCGCTCGACAAGCTCCGCCAGACCTTCCTCAAGCCTAGGCAGAACCGAGTAGTCGCCGGCCTTCAGCCTCTCCAGAAGAGGCGACAGGTGAGGAGCTACGCGCTCCACAGCCGGCTTGACGTCTTCTATCAGCTTGGCCAATTTCTCCTCCACGTCGCGCTTAGCCGCCACAGCCTCCTTGACCTCCCCCACCAGAGAGACGAGAGCCGAGTGGCTGGCGTATTCAGCCACCTGCCTCGCGACGGCCTCATCTCTCAGCTTTGTAATCAGCCTCTCAGCCTCCTCCACCGCCGAGGGAAGCCGCTGTTTAACTTCTTCGGGGGCCTTCCAGCCCACCGCCTCTACAATCTTAAACGCGGCCTCAGCCGCCCTCCGCAGGTTCTCTGCCTCTTTCCTCAAGCCGCGGCTCTCGAAATCCTTCACAACTGCGTCCACTTCAGCCGCGAAGATCCGCCTAAACGACTCAGTCCTCTCCCCCTCCGGAGCCCTAAGCGCCTCTGCGATGGCTTTCGCAAATGCGGCGTAGACGTCCCCAGCCTCAGTTCTAACTCTCTCCACTGCCCTAAACAGCGATGCGGTCTCACCCAAGCCGAAGGCCCCTGCCGCCTTGGCGGCCTTTTCTGGCTCGGCGTGTTGAACCGCCGCCGGCAGATCAGCCAAGCCGCGCAGTGCCGCGGCCGCCTCTTCCACCTCCCTCACGGCGTGTTGCCTATACTCCGGCGAGTCTAGGCGTCTGGGCTCAAGGCCGAGGCGCTCCAACGCCTTGGCCACAGGCTCTACGTCCCCCGCGGCGGCCAGCCGCTCCTTGACGGCCCTCTCGGCGGCGTCTACGAGAGAGAAGGCGCGACTGTAGTCCCTGCTGACCGCCGCCTCAAGCGCCGCCTTAACTACGTCTGCGTTTAAGGCTTCAGCCCGCGAAGAAAGCTCAGATATCTTTCTGCCCACCGCCTCAGCCTCGCGGCCGAGGGCCGCCGCCCTCCTTACCCCCTCAGCCGCCTCCGCCGTCAACACCTCCGCAACCGTAGAAGCCAGCCCTCTGACCTCCCTCGCCAGCTCCTCAACATTCTGGAGGTGCCTCAGCTCTCTATACGTGCCGAGCGCCTCGGTAGAGAAAAGCGTATGTAGAAACTCCAGCCTGCCCAACACTTCTCCAGCGCGCTCCTGCGATAGGAGAGACCTCAGCCTCTCCACTGCGCCCCAGCCGCCGGCGTAAACCTCCTCAGCAATCCTCTGAGCCGCACTCCTCACGCGGCTTGCAACATCACGCATCCCCTGTTGCTCCAACTGCTTCGCCTCCTCCTCCACCTTCGCCTTAAACACCTCGGCGAAGCGAGAGATGTCTCTCGACTCGCCCACCGCCCTCACAGCCTCCTCAAAGGCCCTCCCGACGGCGGGGAGCACGACTGCGACGTCCTCCACCGCCCTCCAGCCCACGGCCTCGGAGATTTTGGCCAGCTCAGCCGCGGCGCGCCTAATCCTCTCCACCGCCTCCACGTCTTGACGTCTCGTGTACTCCTCCACCAGCCTCTCCACCCGCTCTGTAAACACTTCGCGGAACACCCGCTCCCTGCGTCCAGGCGCCTTCAACGCCTCCGCCACGGCCTCTTCGAACGCCTTAACCACCTCCCTCACCTCAGGCACCTCCCTCCTAACGACCCTATGGCCCTCCAGGAGGTCTTTGACGAAGAAGAACTCTTCTCTAAATCTTCTAAAGATGTCTGTAGTTTCCTGCAGAACTTCCCTCCTCAGCCTTTCGGCGTCGGCCGTAAGCCTGTCCACGGCGAGAGGCGTGAGGCGGAGCTCCTCCGCCCTCTCCAACATGCGCACAATGCGGCTGTACTCCACAGCCTTCCTCAGCACCTCCAGCGCCTTCTCCTCAGCCTTGAAGCTGGCGAGGTATTTAGCGTATTCAGCAGTGAGGATCACGTCCGGCCTTATCTTGACGGCCTTGTGCGCATCCAGCGCCTGCTCGTGGATATATGAAAAGCGGTATGTAACCGCCTCCCAAGGCCTCTCCACGTAGACGTCTACAACTCTAAAGCGGCCGCCTACAATCGCCCACCTCTCGCCATGGGCGTCTCTAGGCTTCCATGCCTTGAGCAGAGCCTCGCCCTCCTCTGCGCTTTTCCCGCCCAGCACTATTCCGCGGGCGGCGCCCGCCAGCTTAAGCGTCGGCAACTGCTCCTCGATCTTCCACCTTACAATTTCCGCCGCAATCTGCCTCGTGTCGTAGCGAGTAGGCGCCACTGCGTAGTGTGTCTCCAAGTACTTCTCGGCGCTCCTCAACGCCCTAACTGCTACGTCGAACTCCATCAACGCCAGGTGCCTCACTACGTCCTGCACCGAGGCGTCCCGCGGGATCTGCGGCGCCTTCCCCTCCGCAATACGCTGAAGCGCCTCGTTAAGCGCCGCGACTACGCGGGCTCTAGGCGCCTTGTCGACCACGGCGAAGTGGCTAACCGCCTCGCTTAGGCGCTCCACCACCTTCTTCACCTCCCCCGCCAGCTTCGCCCTCTCCCCCTCATCCAGCTTCGAAAGATCCTCCGTAAAGTACCGCCTAAGGACTTCATGCCGCCTCTGGAATTCCGCCGTGAATCTGCGGAAGTCGGCTAGCCCCTTCTCAGCCTCCTTAACCATCTTCTGCCTAGCCTTTTCAAACTCCTCCCTCGCCTGCTCCACATAGTGCGACACGGAGTGCAGCCTGGCCCAGCCCCAGCGCATCTCCCTCATGTAGGCCTCCACAGCGGCGCGTAGGTTCAAATAAACGGCGGCGTCTTCCGGCTTCACCTTCCCCTCAGCCACCAGCCTAGCCACCACGTGTGGATCTAGGCGGAGCAGACCCCGCCACATATACGGCAGTCTGTCCAACCTCCACCAGAAGAGGTGGTATGCGAGAGAGCCTCTGCTCGCCTCCACCCTCTCCTGCACCCACATGTCGAACCTCGGCGAGAGCTCCCTAAGGACTTCGATGATGTTGTCTGCCCTTAGGGCGTTCCAGATGCGCCTAGCCGTCTCCAGAGCCGTCCACCTCTCCTCCTCAGCTCTGCGCTTCTGGTTGCGGATCCACTCTGCGTCCGCCCTCTCCTCAGCCGCCTTTTTCACGCGCTCCAGGGCTTCCTCCCTCGCCTTCGTCTTAATCTCTTCGCGTATCTGCTCCGCCGGGTCCCTCACGGCGATTTCTCTCCTCCAGAGCACGTATCGCCTGTAGTACTCCCTCAAGTCGGGGCTTCTGATGCGCCTCAGCGCCGGGAAGCGGGACGCGAAAAAGGAATGCACCCTAGCCGCCACGCGGACAGTCCGCCTCATGACAGGTCTCTTGACGGCCAGCCATATGCGCGTAAGCAACTTCCCCCGCACCGCCACCCGAAACGGAAGCCAGTAAGTCCAGTCTTGTATTACGCTGACGACAAAGCCGAAGATGGCCCTAGCCGGCGTCGGGAAGTCGAAGAGGGCGCCGAGGAATTCAAACACCGCAACTATGGACAGAATCGTGACGAACAACACGGTGAAGAGCCAAGCCAACACGTTGCTCTGAGTCATCTGCACATCCTCAAGGTTCTGGATGTCCCAAAGCTGGATCCCGGTGGCGTTGTCGGTCGGAGGCATCTTCATGTGAACGTCGTAATACGGCGTATACGGCAGTGACCTGTTGTTCCAGGGTATCCTCCACTGCTTCACGAAGCCCGACAGATTAGCCGGCGGCGGAGGAGGCGGCGTCCCGAAGATGTATTTGAACATGTCGGCCTTGGCCGTAGCGACGGCCTCGGCCACCTTCGAATGCCCCATTGGGTAGGAGGCGGTCCACCACTCCCTAGCCGGATACAGATTCAACGCGGCGGTGAGGTTCACCGGCGCGCGCCAGTCATACATGACGCACGCGATAATGACGTTGCGGCCTATGTAGCTGTTTGGCGACGTGTAGTAAAGCGGAACGGCGCTGGGCGTCTGGTTTATTAACGACAAGTACTCCCTGACAGATGCGGCGGCCGCCCTGGCCAGCTCAGAGCCGCTGGCCTCAGCCGCCGCGAGGTAGGGCCCCATCCTGGCGAAGTAGGCCAAAGAAACATTTCTAATGACGACAAGAGTTAGGTAGTTGTCTTTCAGAAGCTTAGTTAAATTATGCTCAACATCAGCCACAGACCTCCACCTCGGCTCTGCCGTTGGCACGAGGGCGGGCTGACAGTAGTATTGATGCTCCACGCCCTCTAAGTATTCCACGACCCTCACCCCGTCTGCATCGGTGTAGCTGGCCAGTATGTCCGGCAGGCTTTCTCCGTGTTGCGGGTGTTCAACGTCTACGTAGCTCATCCACGTAAAGGCGTACAACACGTGGGGCGGCCCCGGCACTGCTCTGAAGAAAGACAACACCATGTACGTGCTGTTGCTGTGGGTGTAGCAGTATGCGCTGCTGGGGGGCTCGCCGTCTCCACTCCACGGCCCGTATTCAAGCCGGATCTGAACGTCCCACGTCCTCGTGGTGATGTGTATCCGGCCGGTGTAGTTCTGCTCCTCTTCAGGCACCCAAGGCCGGGCGTACACCGTAGCGTTGTATTGATAGCGGCCGGAGCCCAGCCTCTTAGCCACGTCGGCCCTCTGCCAGACGTCTCTTGACGAAGAGCACCACTGCACGCACGTGTCGTTTTCGTACTCGCAACACCACTCGCAGGTCTCCACCCACCGGTGGAGGCTGATAGACCTGCTGAAGATGGGCTGGGAGGCGTTCTGCACCGTGAAGTTGAACTCAGAACGGACCCAGTCAACAACTGGATCCACGACACGCCTGCTCCCCGACCAGAGGGAGAAGTTGTATACGCCTATCCTAACCGTCGTGTCCAACACGGCGCAGTTGGACTTGTTGCCCAAGGCGTCGAAACACTGCTCGCTGTCGGGCCCAGCCAGCCAGCCCCACACCCCGTTGTATGCATACGTGACGCCTTTGTCCACCACGCCGTGTCTGTCCTTGGCGGTGTAGTTTACCGCCACTGTGAGGAACCGCCAGTGTGCCGGGACGTCTATCCGGAGGTGGTAGCTCCTATACCCCAGCCATTCGTGGAATTTACATATGGCGTTGGAGAGGTTGGCCGCCCGCTCCTTAAGTCTCTGAGCCCGGTCGGGGGGCATCAAGTAGTCTAAAAACTCCCGGAAGTCGCCGTAAGATATGCACCCGCCCTCTTGAGGCGCCGTCGCCGGGAAGTCTAGCCAGGTGTTGATGGCGAAGGCGGAGAGCCACGTCTTGTTGCCGTATGCGACGGGCGTAATAGATCCGGCGGTTGCGGTTATCCAGTCTGTCCCGTTGAAGGCCGCCTTTTCGAAGACTTTGTACCTCTCGGCCAACTCCAGGGCGGTGGCCGCCGACTTCTCCACATCGCCGGAGTTCAGCGGCACGCCGGTGGAGTTCAACGCCGTCAACACCTCCCGCATCTTTACCCCCAGCTTCGTGGCGTTGGGCTTGACAAAGGTGTTGTTGTAACGCGCGATGAACATGGTGTGGGGATCGCCTTCAACAACCACCAAAGGCACCGGCGCAATGCCTGTGGCGTTTGCCGCAGTGGCGTTGAGCCACTTCGCCGTCTCCAGGCCCCACACGGCGAAGTCCTTCCCCACCGGCGCCAGGTAGTAGCCGATGTACGACGGCACGATCATTATGAGGGCGAAGAAGAGGAGGGCGCCACCCAGCGCCCGCGTTGGGCCGAAGATGACTGCCAAAAGCGAAAGGGCAAGGAGCGGCACAGCCATCTTCACGGCTAACGCGGCCATGAACTCCAGAAAGTGGAAAACCATGACGAAGGCGGTGGCGGCGTTGTAGGTGGTTAGGGAGATCTGCAGTACGGGGTCTCCCACCTTTGATACGTATAGGGCGTATTTAGAGAGCTGGACGAGGGTGCCTCCCGGCACCAGCGACGCGATGATGTTAACCACAGTCTCCGCAGCCGCCACCGCAAAGAGGGCTGTGTAAGAGGCCTGCTGAACCGTTAGGAGGGCCTCGAAGGTTTCGTGTATGGCCTTGTAGTTCCTCTCCAGCGCCTCCTGCAGTGAGCCGGCCGGGTATGGGTAGGGGAAGAACTCCCCCTGCCTCACCTCGAAGAGAGGCGGGAGCTCTCTTTCGGGGGTGAAGTAGGCTATTGTAAACATGGTCACTGTGGGCACTAAGAAGAGCGCCACGGCGCCTATCAGCGGGGGGAGGGTCCACTTGGGGTCTCCCCTCAAAAGCATGATGAAGGCGGCGATGGCGATTAGCGCGATTATGCCTAGGTCCAGCATGTTAATCCAGCGCTAGGTGCGCCCCTGCGTGGTCGAAGAGGCGGGAGGCGGCGTAGGTCAAGACGCTTAGCACCAGCCCTATTAAGCCGAGTATAACCATAGCTTGTATCAGCGGCACCGCGCCGAAGGGCGTGGCGGTGAGTGGGGTGAGAAGCATGACGGGGTTTACGGCGGATCTCAGCACATCAGCCCCCGCCGCCAGCACCACAGGCGCCACCACCGACAGCGCCAGAAGCCAGGCGCCTAGGTTCCGGGTGCGCTCATAGGTCACGAGAACAGCCCCAATGGACAGGAATGCGGGCCAGCCGTATGCCATGGCCGCGGCCACTCCGTATACCGCGGCCGATATGAGGATGGTGGTGGCTGCCGTCACGATGTACGCTAGCCCGTTCATGATGGCCATAGATATGGCTGAGGTCCACGGCAGTATGCCTGTGCCGATGACTGACGCCATGTAGCCTGCTAATATTTCCCACGCCGCCCCCACATAGCTTTGATACGTCCACGCCGCTATGCTAAGCGCCGTCTGCACGTTGGCCCCGAAGTCCTGCCAGCCCCTAGTCTGATTAAGCACTTGGATAGCTGAGTTGTCTGGGAGCCTTACGCCTGCCACAGACAGGTAGGTGTTCAACCCCCACAGCGACAGGTTCACCAAGATCAACGCCACGCCGAAGATAACCCCCGACACCAAAACCCGCTCAAAGCCCTCTGCGGCGCGTTCTCTATGCGCCCTGTCTCCCAAAAACCAGTAGAGGGAGTAATAGCCGGCCTGGGCTGCCAAGGCCATCAGGCCGGCGGCCACAAGAGGGTCGGAAAAAAACTGGGGGATTTCGGGGGTCGGCATTACGGACCCGTTCTTTGGCCGCCGACTCCCAGCTGTCCTGCCACCTCGGCGATGGGGTCTACCATTATCCACTTCACAACGTTGACGGCGGTGCTGACTTCCATACTGCCGCCGTTGACGATTACTCCAATTGCGGCGTATATGGCAAATATCAGTAGAAACAGCCAGGCGAAGCCGTAGACAATATCCTTCGCCCGCTCCAGTCCGTCCCAAAAGGCGCCCATGCGTTGAAACCGCGTCGGCGCCAACTTGCCGATGGTGAAATGCGCCACGATGATCGAAATCGCGGCCCAGAACGCCATGGCTATGGCCAGCCTAACGCCGAGGATGACTTGTTGTAGAAACTGCCTAAACCCGCTCAACGCCTGATCAGCAGTGACGCCGGCGCCTTGTTGTTGCTGAGCCTCCACAAACGCCGCCAGCGCCAACAGCAGAAGCGCCGCCGCCACCACCGCCTTCTTAGCCTTCTTCTCTTTGCCCTCCTCAGCCCCCTTGGTTTTTATCTGTGGTTTGGGTGTGGGGGGCATGAGACGCCGTGTTTCCGGCCGGATAAACCTTAACTCCGCTGAACGGCAACTCCCTCCCAGTCCTACGCCTGCCGCGGTTTTTGGGTGCTGAAGGCGCCGCCTGTGCAGGCCTCCGGCGGCCTCGAAGCTACTTCAGAAGCTCCAAGACGTCGTATCTGGTGAGGTATCCGTAGGTCTCCTCCTCCACTGCGTCGGCTAGGTCGTGTAGTAAATCTCTGTGGGGCAGTATCTTCTCCAGTAGGTGCCGGTTTTCTCTCAGAAACTCGGCGAGGTCTTCTCTAACCCAGCGGGGGTCCACCTCGTAGAGGCCCTCCCTCTCCATGCGTAGCCTGTACTTCTCCCGCCACGCCGCCACCTCCCTCCTCAACCCACGCCTCAACGCCACAAACGCCTCCTCAGCCTCCCTACGCGAGACCTGCGGCTGTGGTCTCAGCAGGTCGGCGACGGCGGAGTATAAGCCGTTTACCACAAGCCGTAAAGCCTCCAGTACATGCGCCGCGCCGGCGGCCACGACGCGGCTGATGACTCCAGTCACGTCAGTCTTCTCAATGAGGCGCGGCCTGTGTCTAGTGGAGGGGCCCTTCACGTAGATGTAGAAAGATGTACCATACTGGAGGATCCAGTAGGTGTGGCCGTCTTTCCTCCAAGTCAAAGAGGGAGTCTGCGCCGTCTGCGCTGGCCTCTGTCTCTCCAGAGTCTGCTTCACGGCCTCTACGTCGGATTTAATCTTCTGGAGAGCTTCGGTGCTTGCCTGGGCTAGTAGTCGCCTCACCTCCTCCAGCGGCCGGCGGCCGAGGTACTTCGTTTTCGACCCCTCTCTCCGGTAGAGGGCCGGCCCGGAGGGCCCTAGCATGATCCAGTACTTGACGCCGTCGACAACAAGATACACGTGTATTGGGGGAGGGGAGTATTTAACAGTTACAGCAGTTTAAAACGACGCGTCGTTTTGTCTTCCGCATAAAAGACGCGGCTTTAGGCTACGGAGCAACGTAGTTTAAAACGGCGGAAACCACGTCGCAATAGTTGAATGTGGTTTAAGAGGGCGCTGGCGTACCTCAAACGCAGTTTAAGACGGCGGCTGAAAAGAGGGCAGACTTTAGACGTGCGCGACTTAAGACGAGCTGGCAACGCGGAGGGGGAAAGGACGTGGGGAAAAAGGCGCGGTTTTGTTTGTGTTGTTAAGGCGGCGCGCTCCCGCTCGGCACTGGCTTAGTCCAGCGTTTGTACCTCCGCTTACGCCACCTGCTCGGCAGAATCACCACTTCCTTCTTCTCATCCTTCTTCACCTCGCGGCAGAACACGTCAATCGCCTTGGTATAAATCCTAGACAGTCCACGCGGCTTCTCCACCTCGCACTTGTATCTATCGTCGCCCTGCATCCACGCCCTCCACCTCACGTAGTGATGCCGACGGTGGGGGTGCATAGCCACGTCGTAAACCCTAAGGCGGTGTATTAAGTGGAGCTCCTCTGAGAAGAGCCAACGGATTCTAATCGCCGTCTTAGCCGCCTTAAGGAGGGGCGTCTCTACGAGAAGAACTGAGGACGAGCGCACCCAAAACCCCACATCCTCCGAGCCAGCCCCCGCGATCATAGGCCAAAGCTCCCTCCGCAGCTTAATCACCACAGCCGCCAGCGCCAGGTTAGTTATGGTTTGTACGAGGAGGAGCTCAATCATCGCGTCATTGAAGCTTCTCCGCCATCTGCCTAACTATCCCCTCCCACACCTCCTTAGCGTCGAGGGGCTTTTTGTAGACCCTGGTGATGGAGATCTCCCTATACCCCTCCTCCTTCTTCTCAGAAGTCTTCACCACGACGCTCTCAGCCAGAGGCTTCTCGCCGTTGAGAAACTGTTTAGCCAGCTTGTCGAAGTCGTAGTTGTCTAGCGCAAAAACCACCTTCCTTAACGTCTGCCAGATGGGGATGAGGAGGCGGAGGAGCCACACCGTAACCGCCAGATTGGCCAAGGCGATAGCCACGATGATCACTTGGTACAACTCCATGTGCAAAGCCCTACAGTGGCTTATAAATATGGCGCTTCATCAAAACTACAGTGTTGTCCGAAAGTGTCAGTAAAGTCCATCTTCTTTGATTTCATAATGTATCTCCACGTTTGGCGACATGCCGGGGACGTCCATAGGCCACATGTAGCCCTCCAACTTTGACTTATTGGGCCTAGACATCATAAACAAAGCGTTGACGCCGTGGAGGAGTATGTTGCCGCCTGCCGGCTTCTTGATCTTAGCCGCAAACATCTCAGGTATGTCAATGACCTGATCTGTGAGTATGGCCGCGGTGCCGTAGACCCTCGCCATGCGGCGCAGTATGTCGAGGAGGTAGGCGAGGAACTGCTGACGCGGCGCCAACATGCCTCTGCCGCGGAACTGCGCCCTAAGCGCATGCGACACGAAGGAGTCTATGATGACAAGATCCACAGGTTGCTTCAGCAACGACAAGAGGATCTCCTTGACGTCCAACACGTCTGTGGCCTGGGTTATGGTCAGCTTATCCACCAGCGAGTGGAGATCGGCGCCGAATCTCTTAGCTATCTTCTCGAAGAGCTGTATGTTCAGCGCCCCCTCCGTCTCTACGTAGATCACGCGCCACCCCTCCGCCGCCGCCTTCACCGAGCACTGTATCGCAAACATAGACTTCCCCGCGCCGAACTCTCCCGCGAAGCCGTATATCAAGCCGCGCCTAAGCCCACCCCACGGCGTCTTCTCATCGAACTCAGCCACGCCGGTCTTGAGGACGGGGAGAGCTTGCTGAGCCTTGAGAGCCTCCGATATGCTAATGGGCCTCGGCGCTATGCCAACCAGCCGCCTGAGTCTTGCAAGGGCCACCTCAGCCTTCTCCAGCTCATCCTCTCTATCTAACAGCTGGGCCAGCTCAACAACGTTCATAGCCGCCAGAGCCCTGGCGCCGTATTCACTACACAGCTTAACCACGTCCTCCCTCCACGGCCCGTCATAACGCCGGCATTCATCAGGCGCCTCCGCTTCGGAGCTCTTCTTAGGCATGTCTCAACGCGTCGGGGGGCGGATAAACCCTACCCTCCTCTCGATGCGCCTGAGATCCCTCTCGGCTAAGACAGCATCGTAGAGGCGGCGCACGGCGCCGGCTTCGCCCTCCATCTCTGCATATATCTTCATGGCGGCGCCCCACGGCCACTTGCGTACGTCTACAAACTCGGCGCGGCACAGCGGCATACACCAAATCCACTCCCCCATCCTCCCCAGCGCCTCCAGAGGCCTCCTCCCGGCGAGGACATCTAGGAAGATGGGGAAGGCGTCTCTGGCGATGGTGACGAGGGGGCCGCCGTAGATGTTGAGGCGTGCCCAGTACTCCACCCCCCGCTCCGAAGCCCTTCTATACAGCCGGAACTCGCCCAGCAACACGCCCACCGGCGTATACAAGTCGAAACGCTCAGAAGTTGTAGACTCCCGCATACCACCGCAAGAAATCCCCCCACTCCTCCTCCGAAAAATACGCGGCGCCCATCTCCTCTGCAAGTCTCTTGTCGCCTACCACGACGAGGAAGGCCTTTCCCACATGTCGCCTCAGCTCCTCCACGCTCTTCACCACGCGGAAGCCGCTAGGGACCTTTTCTGCACCATAAACCACCACGTCCATATACGCCTCTACGCGCCGCGGGATAAATCTTCCGCCCGCCAAAACCGCCCCCGCTGAAATATCAACACGGCGCATCTCTCCGCGGCCTTAACGGCGTCGTAGTCTCTCGTCAACACGGCGCATCCAGCGCCGCACTCCGCCTCGCAGAGCTCCACGGCGTATATCTCCGCCGGCTTCTGCTCGGAGAGGCGGCAGTCCAAGCCGTACCTCCGGCAAAGCTCAAGGTAGCGCCTCGCCAGCGGCATATGCGACTCGTGCCAGGCGTCTATCACAAAGACGGCGTTGACGCCGGCCTCGGCGGCTGAGGCGAAGAGCTCCTCCGGCACAGCGAGAGAAGCCGCCAGGGAGAAGACGTCTACGTAGATTCTGCCGTAGTTGGTGATGGAGTCTGGAGTCAAGTGGAAGCGTCCCTTTCTATTCTTCACCTTCATATAGCTTCTCCACGAGGAACTTGGCCACGGCGAGGGGCACCTCCTCCCCCTCCGCCTCGTAGATGACGTGGCCTGAGCACTTCACTGTAATGCGTCTGTGTGTCGAGATGACGACTATGCGGTACCTCGGGCTGGCGAAAAACGTCAGCTTAGCCACCCCACCGCTTTTCTCGACTAAAGGCCTTACGTAGAGCTCGCCGTCTGCCTCAAGCCTGCCGCGGCACTCCACCTCAGCCTCGACTACGTATACCCGCTTGTCCTCCAGCCTCTCAAGCGCCCTTCTGTATCGCCGATACAGCATTACGGCGGCGATGTGGGTGCATATCTCGCGCCTACGCCTAAAGCCGAAGGCCGAGAGATAACACGTGCAGAGCCAGCGCCCTTCCCTCTCTGAAAACCACACCTGGTACAGCGGCTTCCAGTCCCCCAGCTCCCTCCGGCCGTAGACCAGATACAGGTTCTCCCTCACCTCCCTCACGTCCCCCAGCCTCAGAAGAGCCCTCTTTATCCAGCTACGGGACTTCCCCGGGAAGGTACTCAATAGAGACTCCACCGCCCTCCTAAGAGGGTCCTCTCTGCGGGACATAGGGCGGCACGACCATGCGGAACTGGCCCCACGTGCCGCGTAGTGGAACCACACGGGACAGCTCCTGCTGAGTCTTGACGGAGGCGGCGCGTATCACCACCAACGCCTCGGATGGGTTGAGAGGCGCCGTCTTGCTTTCATCCTCCCAGTCGGGGAACCGTATCACAACCTTCACGTACCCAAGGTGGCGGAGAAATTCTCTATAGCTGTGGGAAATCAACACGAAGAAGCGCCTAGAGGCCCTTCCCGTCCTCAGGTGGTCTGTGAGGAGGCTGTAGCGGCTGGTGAAGGCTAGGAATCTGTGGGCCTCGTCTATGACGTAGATGATGTTTTTCAGAGACCTCGTCAGCTCTAAATGCACCAAGACAAAGGCGATTCTCCCGACGCGGTCTAGGCCGCTTAAGTCGATGCATGTGGATTTTCCCGGCTGGATGGGCACGTCGGTCTTGCCGAACTGCGGCCCGTCGAGGTGCGCCAACCTGCGCCGAAGCGCATAGGCGGTGTCAACTTCGTGCGGCTCTGCGATTTTCAACACGCCTGCCCTTATCTCCGAAAGCGTCTTGTGTCCGCCCTCTATGGCGCGCAGGAGGAGCTCGGCCATTGCCGGCGTCAGCAGATACGGATACTCTCCATACGTCGCCGCTAGGCTCTCTTCCAACACTTCAATTACCCTCTGCGGCGGGAGGTCCAGCGGGTTGACAGAGAACCGCCCCACGTTGTCGCACTCCCTGAACTCGCCGGCTGTGTCGTAGATGACGACGCTGTACTGCGGCGGGATGTTCCGCAAAGACCACTTCACCAGCGACGTCTTGCCGCTACCAGGCAAGCCGGTCACTAACGCATTCCCCTCGCCAGCCGACACGAGCCAAAACAACGACGTGTAGAGCTGGCCAGCCATATCACAAGACAGACATCCCCAGCTCCGTCAGCTTAAGCGACATGGTCAGGGGATCTAGCTTGACGTATCCCGCCTTGACTGCCTTAGCCACCACGTCGTTGCCGAAGTTCTCAACGGCGTACTTCAACGTAATGAACCCCCCAGCCTCGTAGATAACCCGCAGAAGCTCCCTCACGTCCTCCGCCACCTCGGCAACCGGCGCCGGGATCTCCACGGCGCAGAGCCTCCCACCCGTCCACTCCTTTTTCAAACTCAAGGCCTCGAGGGTGACAGCCGGCGTGGCCATGACCGCCCTGTCCGCCACCACCACGCGGCCGTCAAATGCTGACGTGTAGATGCGCAGAATGCCTCTAAGCGCCTTAACCATGGCCAGCAGATCGCTGAACATAGGCCAGGCATCGCTGTATATCTCCACCGCCCAGCCTCCGCCCACCTCGCGCTCCAGTTTGAAGGTCAGCGCGAGGCCCAGGATGAGTTGCACCGGGTCCACGGTGGGTGCCTTGAACCGCCACGTCCCCTCGCCGAGCTGAAGCTCTGAATAATCTACAAATTTGAATAGATGACAAAGCGGCGCCGAGCATGAGGCGAAGTCTTGTGTTCTCGCAAAGGGAGGGGCCGGGTTCTGCATCCTCATAAACACCGCCGTAGCAACGAGGGAGCCCTCCGGCGTTAGGTCGAAGCCTAAGCCCGTCTCGGCGGCGTTGTCCTCTGCGCAGAAGGTGTAGCGGATCTTGGCGGCTGGGGGCTCCATCAATCCGCCGATGATAATCTCTAACACGGCTAACAGGTCAGCTGAATCGGTATGCCGGACAGCTGGAGTATCTGGTTCAAGTATTGTGAATAGACGGGGCACCCTTTGCGTAAGTAATCTACGGCGAATTTGGGCCTCCTCGACGGGTCTAGCCGGATCAGCGCCATCTTCGCCGGCGCAGTATTTACAATGTACCCCTCGTAGCGCCATATGCTGTAGACCTCCTCCCTCCTCGGCGGCCTCACCACGGTCCTGGGGTCGCAGGCCGCCACCAGCGCAAATCTGCCGCTCCTCAGCTCAGCCGCTATCCTCTCCACATCTCTCTGCAACACGAAGCCGTAGATGCAGAGGCGGCGCTCAACGACGCCGGCTATGCGGAGCTGAGCATCATCTATCCAATGCCTGCTCTTAGGCACCCGCCTTATGACGACATAGTCGCTGGCGTTTTTAACAACCACCACATCACCCACGCCGGCGTAGGGCTCGTTCACTATCTGCCAAAAACTGGAGAAGAAGAGACCTTTGTGCCTGACAGGTATCTGTAATGTCTCCGTCGGAGGCGGCGGAGTGGGCTCAGGCGCCGGAGGCGGCTGTGTAGGAATAGCCTCTGCGGGGGGTGTCTCTTCTGTCTGTGGAGGCTGGCCGTTGTGGGGCTGTGGGGGCGGCTGCGCCTCCATCATGCGCCAGATCTCTCTCATGTCTACCGTACCTGTGCCGCGGTGTAGCTTCTCGTCTTTCTCGCCGCAGAGCATGCTCGGCCTATAGAGACATTCGGTCCAGTCGGGTTTGTCGGTCATACAGCCTCTTTTAGGATGGGGTCTAGGGGTATTTTGACGTGGTATTTCAGGTCTCTAGGCGAGAGGTACAGCACGCCCATGGCGTAGGGCTTACTCCCAGCAAACGCGGCGCCGCCGACGGTTTCGCGGGGGGTTGTCGCCGAGCGGAGGTACTCGTAGTCGTACCTGTCCAGCGCCAAGACCTCCAGGCTCTTCTTAAGCGCCCTGGTGGTGCCGCCCAGTTGCAATACAAAGCCGGCGTTTTCTATTATGTCCTCCGGCACATGTCTAGCTAGCTGGGCAATGATCCACAGGGCGAAGCCGTACTTCCTCCCGCCCATACTCAACTGCCTGATGAGGGTGAGGACAGTGTTGGTCACCAGCCCTGTCTCGGTCATCTTTGCGCTGTGTAGCAGTAGCGCCGCCTCGTCTACGACGATTACGGTCTCCACCCTCTCCGCCTGCGGCCTGGCGCCCCACTGGGTCAAATACCACAGCAAGATCAGCGAGACGAAGAATGCCTGAGCCGCCGCGTCGTGCTTGAGAGCTCTGAGATCCCACACCACATGCTCCCCCGCCAAGTTGGCCTCCTTCGGCTCCACCCCCGCCGCCTTGGCCGCGGTCTTCACTGCCTCTTTCACGTTTACAGACCCGTCTGCGCCATGCGGCACAAGGCCGAACTCGGCCAGCAACATGTAGAGGTAGCGGCTGTTCTCCAGCGGCTTCAGAGGCGGGATGAACCTAGGCACCTCGAAGACTCTTGCGCCGATGTGTTTAGCCAACGGGACGTAGTCCCCGTGTGGGTCAACGACGACGATTTTGAGATCCTCATGCGACTCGACAAGCCGCTTCAGCAGAGTAGCCACAGCCCAGCTCTTCCCCATCCCCGAAGGACCCAATATGATGGAGTGAGCCGTAGGCATCGAGTCTATGTCGATTTCCACAGTCCTGCCGAATTTGTCGTAACCAACCAACAGCTTCCTCCCCGAAGACATCAACTTACCGCCGTAGAACATCGGGGCCCTAGCCAAGTCATGTGAAAGGGCCTTGGTCATGTACGCGCCTTTGGGCACCCAGAACAACACGTTGGCCAACGCATCGCGGCGGATCTCCAGCTGGGTGGCGAGGTCTTGACTACCGAATACTTGGAGAAACACAGGTCTCTCGTCGTATTTCAACATGCGCTCCAGTAGCTGTGAGGTTTTGTGTAGCTTCACCACGACGCCTCTCTTTTCCACCACCGACTCGTAGGCCTTGCCGAACTCCTTCTCCACCGTAGCCTCCGGCCTCGGCGTAAACACCACCGCCCACTTCTTCATTTTAGCAATGGCGCTTGCCTCTGCGCTTGCAAAGGTTTCAAGGGTCTGCCGAGAGGTGCCTATGTCGCGCTTCGTCGACACGGCCTCAAAGGCCAGCTCAATGTCCGCCTGGCGGTACCACCTACGTACGTTCCGGGCGTGGTACAGCAACAAAGCGCCCACCAGGAAGAAGGTCAGGTTGAAAAGCCCGAAGACCAGCGGCGCCGCGGCTACGTACATAATCCAGCGGTCTGGCACGACCCTAAGCGACACCCACGTCGTGGGGTGCAAGACGAAGTAAGTCCTCAAGACGGCCTCGATATGGGCGATGCGGGATTCATCCGGCGCCTTGGTTGTGAATCTCACAAACCTCTCGTTGCCGATTTGCACAATAGCCAGGTACTCAGACGGCTGGAGAGCGAGGGATGCATACATCTCGTGGATGGCTTGAGCCGCCGCGATTCCGAACTCTGAACGCGTCGGCTCCGCCTTCCACAACACGTGGTACAGCCTTCTGCGGGGGTCGTAGGCGGCTAGGTATCTCCCCACCTGCACCTTCTCCCTGTACGGCTCAATCACCCACTTGTGGCCGTATATCCACAGCAATAGCCACTCTCCCCACAGCGCGGTGGCGGCGATGGCCATGAGGGCTGTGAGGGGGTGCGGCGCGAGGAGCGCCGCGGCGAGGGCGAAAAGAGTGGCGTAGATGTAGATGTGTGGCCTCCTCATCGCCTCAACAGTTTAGCCGCCTCCTCCCTCTTATCTTGATACAACAACATGATCAACATCTCCACGTCTGCGCCGAGCCGCTCCGCCTCCCTCACGAGGTCTAAATCGGCTGTGCGGCCCTCCAGCTTGAAGTAGGCGAGCATGCGGTAGCACGTCCGCTGGTCTGTGCAGGACTTAGCCAGCTCCCAGAGGTCTTTAAACAAAGGCTTCACCCTGTACATCCTGAGGAAGTCCTCCACCGTCAACTCGACGTATTCCAGCTCCCACTCCTTGTTCAGCTTCTCAGCCTTGATGATGTCTCTAAAGCGCCTAGCCGCCTCTCTCATCTTCCTCTTCTCCTCCCTCTCGCGTTCCTCTACGCGGCGGTACGCCTCGTCGGCCTCTTTCTTCATTTTTCTGAGGATGTCGAGGTGTTTCATCTCCCCGCGTGTTTGGCTGCCTCTGTTATTATCATGATCTCCGTCTTGAGGTACTCCTCGGCGTCTTTAAGGACTTTTAGGGCGATGCTTGGGTCTATGGAGGCTAGATGTCTGGCGACGTCTTCCGCCGAGGCTTTCTCGGGGATTGTGGGGGCGCCGGCGGCTTCGAGGGCTTTGTTGAGGGCGTAGATGAAGCTGGCCTTGGGCTTCTCCTCAATGAGGACGTCGACGGCGGCCAGCCGGGAGGCGGCTCCGTCGAGGCGTTTGATCATGCGCAGGGCCGCGGCCCTCTCCTCATCGCCGAGGGGAGCCCCGGCGAAGTACCTCCTCAACACCTCGTGGCGTTGCTGAAACTCGTCGGCAAAGGCGCGGAGCTCCTCCAACCCCTTCTCAGCCGTCGTCAACAAATTCCTCACCCAAAACGGCACCCGGTCCACCCTCCACCAGAAGAGGTGGTAGGTCCACGAACGCCTCGCCGCCGCCTCGTCCACCTTCTTCTGAACCCGCTCGTCGAAGCGGGGCGAAAGCACCCTCGCCACCTCAACCACATCCCTCGCCCTAAACACCCTCCACAAACGCCGAGCCACCTCCCTCACCCTCGTAAAGACGTCCATACGCCTCATTTCTTCACGTGCTCCGCCACCTTGTTCATAAGGGCGAGAAACGCCTTCTTCCACCGGCCGAGCGACGCGGCTTTGGGGTGGTGGGGCAGTATAGCCGGCGTCATCCTGGCGTATGCCTTGGCTACCGCCGGGCTGTAGGGCAACGCGACGGCTGAGTTGGCTAGGTTTTTGTATCTGCCGTCTAGCTTATCCACCATATTCGCCGCCAGAACCACGTGGGCGGCGTCGGCCTTAAACTCAGGCAGAAACTCCAGCCCCGGCCCGTCGGTTACCACCACGGCGATGTCGAGACGCGGCGTCTTGGCCATGGGCGGGAGGTCCACCACGGCTATAGACACCTTCATCTTCTCCAAGGCGCGTATCGCCGCGTCCAGAGCCTCGGGGTTGCGGGTGACGGCAACCGGCACGTCTTCCCTCCCCGCGTAGACGCCGGGCTGAGTCCCGGCGGCCAGCAGGAGGGAGGCCACGGGGACGGGTGCCGTGTCGATGAGGCCTGCGGTGGCCACGGCGGCGTTTAGGTAGAGCACAGCCGAAGACGCGAGAGTGCTCTTTCCCGTCCCGCCTTTTATGAAGCAGAGGCCTATCTTTATCATTTCTTCGTAATCAGCATCAAGGCCACCTTGAGGCGGGGATCGCTCCACCTCTCAAGCACCTTGATGATCACATCCTTGTCTAGACACACCACAAGCTTCTGCGCCACGTCCTCGGGGGCAGAGGCGAGAAGCCTCACCAGAAGCTCCCCCCAGTCCTCAGCCCCAGGCTGAGGCGCTTCAGACGCGTAGGCTGGAGCTGGTGTAGCCAACGCCGGCGTAGGCTGGAGAGCCGCGGGCTGTTGCGTCGGCTCGCCGGTGTCTAGGTCGGCTATCTTCTTGCCTAGGATTTGGGAGCCTTTTTTGAAGTTTAGGATCATGTGGGCCCTAAGAGAGAGGTGGGATAAACCTTGTCTATGAGGGCCTCCACGGTTTTGCGGTTGTGGCGGTTTTTGAGGAGTGCCTTCGCCACGGCCTCCCAGTGCAGATCCTTCACGGTGCCCACCCGCCTTATGGTGTATGGCGCGGTGTTGCGGGTGAAGAGTGACGTGTTGTTCACGACGACGGCGTCGGCCAGTTTAAAGTATGCCGCATACTGCTCAGCCTTTACGTCAGAAACGCGACCCAGCGCCCTTATGTCTGTGATGAAGATTATCTTGACGCTTTTCTCCTTCAGCCGCGTCAAAAATGAGAGGCGCAGAGTAGGCGTAGTGTCGATGATTACAGCGGGGGGCAGACCCCGCGCGGCGGCGAAGGCCGGCATGTTCTCCACCCAAACCTCAAGCGTGCGCTCCAGCTCTGAGATTTGGAAGTCGTAGAGCTGGTAGGCCTCTGCGGCGTCGTACCCCGGCACTATGTAGAGGCCGTCCCTCACCTTAAACACGGCGGGCTCCTCCCCCCTTAGAAACGGCGATAGCCAGCCGGGGGCGTACTCCGCCCGGAAGAGTTGGGAGAGCTCTGCCTTCTCCCAGTCGGCGTCGATCAGCAAGACTGGTTGCCTCCTGTTTACCGCGGCGTGGTATGCCATGGCCGCGGTTAGCGTGGTTTTTCCAACGCCGCCGTCGAGAGACGTCACGAGGATGATCACGGAATTCGGCGTGTGGGGTGCGGATAAACCCTAACCCCGCCTTCTCAGTATGTTGATCCACAGGTTGTCGCTGAGCTGGGGCGGAGGTGCTTGGTCTCTTTGGGCTGGCCGAGACTCCGGCGGCTCCTTCTGGAGGCACTGCCTGAGGAGCGTCTCGATGTTGGCGAGCTTCTCCTCTACGCCTCTCCACGACTCTGCCTGTCTGAGGAGGCGTCTCAGCGCTTCTTCCACGAGGGCTGAGAAGGTGGTGTCCAGCCTAGCCGCCGCCTCTTCGGCCTCAGTCACAAGGGAGGCGTCGATAGTGACGCATTTTGCCTTCTTCACAGATGGAGAAAGGAGCTGGGGGATAAACCGTAGCGCGGCGCAACGCGGCGTAGTATGAAGCCGGCATAGAGTATTATACAGCGGCGCCGTGTTATGAAACCGCCGTTTTATACTACGCCGCGGTTAAGCGGAGTATTATGAATCCCGCATCTCATATTACGCCGTAGTCGGTGGGGTATTGTGAATTCGGCGTTTTGTATTACGGCGGTCAATGCTCCTCGTCGTTTTTGAGCAGAGTGGTGAGGGCGGCGAGGATTAGATGCGTGCCGTACCTAGTCTCGCCGGGCCAGCCGAAGGCCGAGGCCCTCCTCCACACCTTCCTCAGATACAGCTTAGGCAGTCCCAAAGCCTCCAGCTGCTCAAGGCGGTATTCAGCGTTTGGATCCACCGCCTCCACTACCCTCCACGCCGGGTGCCGGGGCCTCTTCTGCCACTCCTCATCGGCCCAGGCACACAGCACAAAGCCCACCTCCCCGCCGAGCCTCCTCCCCCTCTGCATGAGAAAAAAGGCTGAGAAGAAGGCCGCCGCCACTGCCCTACGCCAGCTGGGCCGCTCACCAGCGAGCCTCCTAACGGCCGGGGGTACTACTCTACCCAGCGCGTCCCAATCCACAGTCTTGAAGAAGAAGCTGGCGTCGGCCCCCTCCAGAAGCGCCTCCAGCGTCTCCACGGCTTTATACGCCGGCGTGTGGCGGAGGGCGGAGTAGAAGACGAAGACGTCGGCGGCGGCGCCGAGCTCTGCGCAGGCCTTCGCCACAACGTCAGGGATCATGCGGGGAGGAGGAGGACGGGTAGAAATGCGTTACGCCAGTTTTCTAAGCTCCTCCAGGAGGGCCGGAGGAGAGCTCTGCGGAGGTTTTCGGCCTCCGCTGGTTTTCCAGCGGGATCTCGACGACATCTCTTTTATTGAAGTTGTGGCGTATTGCGGCGTTAGGGGGAGTTGTTTGGGTCCATCAAGATGTGGAGAGCGGCTAAGATGAGCTGGTGGCCGTACGCCCTCTCGTCTCTGTAGAAGATCTCAGCCCTCTCCCAGACGCGGCGGAGGGCCTCCTGCGGCACGCCGCGGAGAGCCTCGGCGAACTCCTCAAAAGTGTACACCTTCTCGGGCTCCACCCCCTCCACAACCCTCCAGAGAGGGTTCTGAGACTTCTCTCTATACGCCCTGGAGGCCCAGCCGCAGAGGGCTAGAGACAAGACGTAGCCGTCTAGCGGCTTCTCCATCTTCTCCGCCTCTTTCTTCAGTTGTTTATACACGAGGGAGAAGGTTGCGGCTACGGCGTCTAGCCAATGGGGCCGCGGCCCGATTTTCCTCCTGAGCTGAAAAACCACCCGGCTGTGCCGCTCCTCAAGCCCAAGCGTCTCTACAGAAAGCGCAACGGGGCTGGTCATAACCCTCAACGCGTCTTTCGGCCCGCCGGCGCGGGCGGCGGGGTAGTAAAGCAAAGCCTTGAGGACCTCTAAGTAGTCCCGGACGGCGCCTATCGCTTGATGCGCAGCCAAGGTATCTCCCAGCTGAGAAAGCTCTCTACATGCAACCTCCACAGCCCGAGGAAGCATATGGTAGAAGACCTGGGGAGTTAAAACACTACGCCTCCCATAGCAATTCTATTCAATTCTATTACTGGTTAAGCAACTAGAGGATCAGAGCTACGTCAGCTTTCTAAGCTCCTCCAGGAGGCGCCTGAGGAGGGCTCTGCGGAGGTTCTCGGCCGAGGCCACGCCGCCCAGCTCCTTCTTCAGCTCCGCCACGGCCTCCCCCACGGCCTTCATAAACTTCTGCATAAGGCCTCTCTTGTCCTCCCCGGTCAGCCCCGCCATGTCGTCAAGCAACTTCTGCACGGGGACTCTATACGCCGTGGTGCGTAGATAGGCCACGCCCCTCCCCGGCACACTGCTATACATCAGAAGGAGGGCACATAGGCGGAGGTGGGCCTCAGCCACCTCCCTCCTCTTACACTCCCCAAACAGAGACTCTATCAGCGGCATAGACACGTCTTGAGACGGTTTACATCGGCTCCCAGGGCCTCGGCCGCGCGGCGTATAAGCTCTCCGCACCCGCCGCCGACCTCCGAGCTACTCGCCGACTCCCCTCCCTCGGAGGAGGCGCCTTCTGCGGTCATCCCGCCGCCTCCAGAGGAGCCGTCTGTCTCCCCGCGGCGCGGCGAGGCGGACGTGCGTCTCTGGGCGGCGCTTTCCAACAGCTTCTCCTTGACGGCTGAGACGTCGCAACATATGGGGTCTACGTCGCACCACCCAGTGATTTTGAGGACAGGCAGAGAGAAGTAGGTGCAGGGGATGCCCCTCACGTGCATGCCGAATTCTAGAAGCGTCTTGAGGGCCTCCTGTATGTCGTCGAATTTGTAGAGGTAGGTCTCAACGCGGCACTTCCTTTCCAACTCCTCCCGCCACTCCACGTCGCCAAATATGAAACAACGGCTAGGCGCATCCGCCGGAGGCGGCGCGGAGCAACACTGGTAGAGATCTCGACACGCGCCGTCTCTGTCGTACACGGCCACCAGGTATATGAGGTGGTAGCGGGCGCAGTAATCCTCCACAAGCCGCCCCTGGTAGCCAGCCGCCGCGACGTAGACGCCGGAGGGAGGCGGCGCCTCCCGCCTCTCCCAGCCTAAGAGAAACCTCTCTAATTCTATAGAGCTGAGCGGAGTCATACCCATTTACGATTGTAAACACCAACGCCGGAGACCTCCGCCGTAGTGGCGGCAGTTTCGGCGCGCCGAAATTGCCGGCGCTCCGCCGAGGCCCCTACGGCGTTTTTTATAACTTTGTCAAGGGGAGATCTGGAGATGAACCTACCGAGCATTAAGTCGATGTGGGGCATCCTGGCGTGGTCTAGCCAGTAGAGCCACTCCGCGAGGGCGTGATTGCGCCGTCCCCCGCTCTTCGTGTTGGCCACCCAGACGTAGCCCCGCGCCGCCAGGGCCCTCAGCTCATGGGGGAAGAGCTGGCTGAGGTAGTAGTGGGGGTGGGCTCTGGTCGGTATCACGCCTCCCGTTGCCTTGTATAGGGTATATGCGTCTCTCCGCCACCTCTCTCTATATCTGTCAAAGGGGAGCAGGAGGGCGGCGGGGGAGAGCCTAATCCTCACGTCAGGAAGCTTCTCCCCCACGTCTATGCGGGGGAATTTCATCCTGGCGCCGAGGCTAAGCCGGCGCCTCTCCACATACGTCCTCCACTCCTCTCCGTGCTCCCCCTCGAACTTGACACCGAGGAGGAGGTCAGGGGAGCTCTGTGGATACTCAAAGAAGAAGTCCACCAGAGAGTAGAGATCCCCAACGCCAAGCAACTTCATCTTGCGCATAATCGCCTCAATGCACCCCCAGCCCAACAGCTCCTCCCAGGCGCGTGGGTCGCGGTGTATCAATACCGACGGGTCTATATGCGGGTGACAAGCCATAGCCCCGCGCGCGGCGTTGCTACGCTGGACAGCAACACAGCTGGCTTCGCCGTCCCCAGCGCAGACGCGCCGCGGCGCATGAACATACACAACGCCAAGTAAATACTCTCTAAAAAATACACTAGTTATATTAAACACAGATAAGACGCACTTCCCCAAAACTTCCTCAAAACACAATATAGAAATGTATCACATGCGGCTTGAAAGTTTTTATAAAGTCTCTCTCCGTAGGACAGCCGCGTAGATGCAGAAGCGAGAACCAACGTAAACAATGAGGAGGTTCTCGACGCCCACACTTCCGACCGCTTTTACGCCTACCGCCTCTCTTTCTGCGCTACTAGTCCTCGGCGTGTTTTTCCGCAACGCCGCAGACATCCACATGAGAGATTAAGGGGCTCTCACAACAACCACTACATCTTCAGGTTATGGGCCGTAGGCGGCCCACAATTCGGTCACGCCCGGCTCCCGTCCCGACGTATATATTTACGCCGACGTTTTATAAGGTAAGACGCCGAAGTCTAAAACAACCCTCCTCTGTCATCTGCATGCGGCAAATCCGCAACATGCCAAGGACCTCAACTATAATTACAATTCTCGAAAAAACAAAAAACAACTTAGAAGAAGGCGAACACGGGAAAAATATAAACACCGCCAGTTGATACGTGGCTGTTCTCAGACTGGCGGCATACCTCTTAGCCGCGGCGCTGATGACCGCCCTAGCTGGAGCCGTCGTAGAGCCCCCGCCCGACGTGGCGGCGGTGCTTGTAGAGGTGGATCTGGAAATCCCACCCCTCGCATATTACGACGGGCGGGAGTTCAGGCTTGTGCATGTGGCTTATGTGGGGGAGTGGGACATGGCGCATTGGGTCGAGGCCAGCGCCCCAGTCCGCATACCCACGTGGAGTTTCAAAAAAGCTGTGATATACCTCCCGCGGGAGGCGTTGAATGCAAAGACGCCGCCAGACGCCAGAGGCGGAGTCCTACGCATCTACCTCAACCAGACGGTAGTGGAACTCGTCGAGGCGCCGCCAGAGGTAGTAACCACATACAGCTACCACAAACCAGACGAAGCCAAAGCCCCCAAAACCAAAGCCCAATGGATAAAACCACCCACCAGAAAACCACTAGATAAAGGAGGAGAAGACCGCCAATCCTCCTCACACCAGCCGCTAGGTAAAGAAGAAGAATCCACATACCAGATATCTACCCAGTCCACGACGGTGGTTTTCCCCAGCGGGGCTTTTATCTACCGGCAACACGCCGGCTGGATAAATACAGACGACGAAGTCTGCCTCAACGTGTTGATGCCGGATTCTCCACACCATGCCCCTGGATGGAATCCTACTGTGGCTTCTGTGGGTTACAACGCTACGTATGTGTGGAGGACTGCGTGGTATGTCTACACAAGCAGATACAGCCGCGGCGTCGTCGTGGGGCGGGGAGTTGTGAAGGCGTGGGCCGTAGATCCGGCAACCTTAGACAAAAGGAGTCTGCTGGGGCAGTGGGCTGTGGATTTGAGAAATGGATACGTCACATTCACAACTTCCATCCCTCTCAGCTGGCCTAACCAGTTTGTCGGGGTGGAGTTGTGTTTCGTGCCGTACTACAGCGCGTCCTACGTGGTAGGCGCCAACGCAACCCTAGGATTTAGAAAAAACACAATACCCGCCGCAGGCGGCACCTACTTCCTAGGCATCTCGCCGGCGGACAGATCACAAAACGTCGGCGGAGTCGTCCAGCACTTAAAACCGCCTGTGAGGAATTTGGTGTTCGGCCCGTTTTCTTTGGCAGACGGCTACTACGGCGAGACGCTCAACATAGACATGACTGTGTACGTGTCTTGGAGCGCACCTCCATGCCCCACCTTGACAGTCACCACCTACGTGGGAGAGTTCGGCCACATCCACCTAGACTCTGCCTCCTTCACCGCCTCCAGCTACAAAAACGGCTTGTGTAGATACGAGGTGCAGAGGTCGGCGACGTTAAGCCCAGACGCAGTGGGGCTTTGGTACGACGAGGCCAGGGCTAGAGATAAGGCTGTCGCGATAAAAGTCTCCTTCAGCCACCAAGCCTCCCAAGTGGTGATATACAGAGTCGACATATCCGGCCGCAGATTCGCCGAAAACTACATAGACAAAGATGTAGCACAATGGCAGTATCTTGTTTTAAGAGGTTTCTTCTCCCAGACTCTAAGAGCGTGTACCGCTACTAGTTTGCCTCAGGTGAACTATACGGCGGCGTTGATAAACATAGCGACATACAGCGCGGCCAGTGTGATTGTAGCCGATTTCCTCGCCGTGGAGTCTACGAGTGATTACGGAATTAAAGGAGTGAGGTTTAGAGGTAAGCATGCAAAGGTTGTGTATGCCAAGGGAGACAAGTTTGAGGAGCTCCGGGCGTTGCGCGTCAACGTGTATATCAAGTGGGATAAATCTGTCGAGGAGGGTGAATATGGGGGGTTTCGGTGGTTGCCTATCAACGTCAGGAGAGATATATCTGAGGAGCCTTGGTGGACGGCGTGGGCCTTCAAGCTGTCTCAAGTCTTGAAGGCAGTGCTGGATTTTTTCGGCTTATTATCCGGCCCGGTGGGTTGGTTTATGGATAGGGTGTTTGATCTGCGGGACTTGTTGTATCCAGCCATGACGATGACAATCACCAAGGAGTACGTGGAGGTCTACTGGCGCTCCGGCATATACGACAAGTTTCACCAAGTGGTGTTTGAGACAGGCGGCTCTACAAGAGACAGAGTCATAGAAATCGTCGACGTCAGAGTGGGGACTGATTCTACACACTTTTGCATGTCGTCGCCCATCACCTCGCCAATGCCCGCGGTAGCTCCGCCGTCGGTTGATGACCCGCAGAAAATGCGTCATTGGGTCTTTGGCATGAGGGTGACGGCTAATGTCCCGTTTGTGAGGTGATATGCTGTCTGTTGTTGTGAGTAAATGAGGGTGGTTTTTTCTTTTCCCTTTCTTTTTCTCGTGTTGTCTCTTGTGGTTTTTTCTTTTCCGTATTTTGTGTATGGGTTTTTTGTGGGTTTGGATTTGTGGTGGGGGTTTAGGTTGTGGGTTGGGTTTATGGGTTTTGGACATTACATGTTTCTGCTGTTGCAGATCGCCTACTACGCATGTAGGCTTCCGCCTGCCTACGCGGCGGCGGGGGGCGTGGTGTTTCTATTGTTCTTTCTCTCCATGACAGCGCCTGGACTTGTGGCGTTGGCGCTGGTTGGGTTTTTCGTGGCTGTGGTCTTGGCTTTGCTCTTCGGAGTGCGGAG
>Ga0272449_1001268_pt1 | contig 26738 bp, 29 predicted proteins | sample YNPCB0241_FD_198679 | JGI IMG/M metagenome (GOLD analysis project Ga0272449, IMG submission 198679) | Hot spring sediment microbial communities from Yellowstone National Park, WY, United States - YNP-CB-024-1 | ecosystem: Environmental > Aquatic > Thermal springs > Hot (42-90C) > Sediment... | reverse complement strand
ATCAAAAGTTTATAGAGCACGGTCCTGAACCTTGGATAGTATACCTGTTTGACTTCACTAGATCCGCACTGCCACCAATCATAATAACTGGTCAGATGAAGATTAGGGATAAAGTGGTTAGTATCGAGGATATAGATGGGCCGGTGGCACCTTATGTAGTAGTTGTTGCGACGCGCACCAACTATCCAGGCAACTATAAGGATCCAGTCAGACCCCATGAGGACGACCCCTACGTTAAACGTCTTCTACTCATCCTCCGACTCGACATCGGTAACAGTTTCGTAATCACCAAGGAGATGTACCAGATGGAAAAAGTAAGGAAGGAGCTGGATAGAAGGGGCTTCGTACCTTGCTACATAACATTAGATCTCGAAGCCTCGCGGAAGGCGCTTGAAAAGATCGTCAGACCAGAGTGTGCTGCTAGGCTGGCAAAAGTCGGCGCCCTCCTCCCTTGGTTTCCGGAGGAGCTGGGCAAGAATGGGCTGGACGGGGTTAGGAGGCGTTTGCACGAAATGCTCGGAGAGAAGGATGGGGAGCAGGTCTACCAAATCATTGAGATCGTACTGAAAGGAGGTGATAAGTTTCCTAACCGATCGCTGGCGGTTAGCCTGGGTGTCTTGGATGATGAGCAATCTTCAAGGAGAAGGCGTAGTGTTAAATTGAGGGAGAAGAGTAGGAAGAAGAAAGATAATAACAACTCGAATTAGAATACGATATATTACATATATTGGATATAGTGCAACCCGGGGTATCAGCCTTGGAAGAGCGCTTATCAGATCAGCTCTAGCATCGTCTGGGATAATCCTGGTCTATGCGTTGATGGCCGGCCTTACCTTAAATTATCAATGGTATGGGATAGCATGGTATGGAGAGGAAGCCATTTTCTCTGGTCTACGCCGTATGGCTGATATATTCGATTCCAGCGCTGGCCTGGTTTGACTTGACAGCTCTAGCAGCCCTCTCCAACATAGCTTGGGATAGGGCCGGCAACCTAGTGTTCAGGACAGGATCCACCATCATATACCCGTTCACCTACGCCGCAGCCCTCCTCTCAATTGTGGGCGTATCCTACTATATTATCACGGGTGAGCGGAGATTATGGGCGATACCGGCCGCACTCCTAGCAGCAAGAGCCTCAACCATTGGGACGATCAACGTCTATGAGCAGATCTTCACAGGTATTGGATCATTGGTTTGGAGTGAGACTGTCTGGTTTAGATACTATGGAGGCGACTTCCTATCCTTCATGTGGGGGCTGTCAGGCATGCTATGGATCATCGCAATAACACCGTGGATTAGAAGACACAACATGATACCTGTGGCGATTGCTTTAGGCGGATTTGCTGCTGGGATGATAGCATGGGTTATGACCGGGTACCAGCCGCCTGACAGCGGTATGGTGTCTTATCTCCTCAACGCGGTTACTAGGATACTGCCTCATGTTGCACTGGTTCTCTCCGTCAGACGGTGACAAACCTAATAGAGGGTGGCTATCAGATACTACATGGACTTTGAGGAGAGAGAAGAGATTATCTTACTAGAGCGGACTGTGAGGGAGTTTATGCAGCAATTTCCACCAGAGTACTGGAGGAGGGTTGACTCTGAGAGAAGATTTCCAGAAGAGTATTGGAGGGCCGCGGGGAGGCAGGGGCTGCTCGGCATAACAATCCCCGAGGAGTATGGTGGAGCTGGTCTAGGGCTGAGTGAGGCTTCAACAGCCATGATGACGGTTGCCGGCGGTGGGGGCGGATTGGCTGCTGGAGACCTTCTAATGCGTACTCTGGTCTTCGGCGGCCTCACAATAAGCCGCTTTGGCTCGAAGAGAGTTAGGGAGGAGTTTCTACCACGGCTCGCCAGAGGTGAGTTGATCTGCTCATTCGCCCACACAGAGCCGACGGCTGGCGTCAACACATTCGCAATAGAAACTCGCGCTGTCAAGAAGGACGGTGGATACATTATCAATGGCCAGAAGATATGGATAACTCTAGCCCACATGGCTGATTTGATAGTGGCGGTTGTCAGGACGACGTCACGTGAGAAGGCTGCGAGCAAATCCGGTGGTCTCAGCCTCATGCTGATAGATGCTAGGCAGGATGGTGTGAAAACCTCAAGGATTCCTGGAATGGCTCTAAGGGCTTTGCCCAGCAACGTTCTCTATCTAGAGGATGTATGGGTTCCCGCGGATCAGGTATTGGGTGAGCTTGACCATGGATGGGAATGTCTCACACAACTCCTCAACGCCGAGAGGATATCAACCGCATCGATATCTCTTGGTGTGGGTGATTATGCGCTCCAGAAAGCTGTTGAGCATGCGTCCACACGGGTTGTCTTCGGCAAACCCATTGGCGGAAACCAGTCCATCCAATTCCCACTTGCAGAGGCTAAGATGGATCTGGAGACAGCGAGGCTTATGACGCGTAAGGCGGCATGGCTCTATGACATGAACAGGGAATGCGCCTTCGAGGCTAACGTGGCGGCTTTCCAGGCTGCCAGGGCGGCTTTCAAGGCTGCTGACAGGGCTGTCCAGACACTGGGCGGCATGGGTTTTGCCGAGGAATATGATGTTGAGAGAATGTTCAGAGACGCTAGGCTCTTCAGGACGGCCCCCGTACCGGAGGAGATGGTGCTTAACTATATTGCCACACGTGTCCTCAAGCTCCCCAGGTCCTTCTAGCATAAATAGCTCTGTGGCCCTCTACATGACAATGTCCTGGTTTAGATTTGTGGGAAGCCCAGTAAAATCCCGTGAAGGATTACGGCATGTCAGGGGCGGTGGGAGGTTTGTGGAAGATATCAAGCTCCCCGGTGAGACCTACCTAGCCCTTGTGAGATCACCATACGCTCATGCCTGGATAAAATCCATAGACATATCCAAGGCCTTGAAGAGCGAGGGTGTTGCTGCAGCTTTCACGGGACAGGAATTGGCCAAAGTCATCAAGCCCCTACCCCAGCTCACCGTCCCACCAGCATCCAAAGTTGTAGACTATCCGATAGCTGTGAGAAAGGTCAGGTATGCTGGTGAGCCTGTGGTGGCGGTGGTGGCTGATAGTATCTATACTGCTAGGGATGCGGCTGAGCTGGTTGACGTCGAGTATGAGGTTTTGAAGCCTGTGGTGGATCCTGAAACGGTCTTGACCGGTGAGGCGCCGCTGATACATGAGGAGGCGGGTACCAACATAGCCGCTACGGTCGAATATGACTATGGCGACTATGATGAGGCAGCTGCTAGAGCTGACAAGATAGTCACAGCCAAGCTTAGATTCCATAGATTTAGCTCAACACCGTTGGAGCCTTTCGCCGTACTGGCAAGCTATGACAACAGCACAGGATATACGATATACTGCAATAATCAGATGCCGATGTTCCTCTCACCCTCAATAGCCCGCGGCCTTAACACCGACATATCAAACCTCAGGATCATAACGCCTGACATAGGAGGTGGGTTTGGGGTGAAGATACTCAGCTATCCCTACATGGTTCTTGTCTCAGCCATATCAAAGCTGGTGGGAAGGCCTGTAAAGTGGGTTGAGACTAGGAGCGAGCATATGCTGGCAAGCTCCCATGGGGCTGACAGGCTCTTCGAGGTTGAGGCAGCCGTCAAGAACGACGGCACCATCCTCGGGATGCAGGTCACTACTGTTGATGATATTGGAGCCTATGCACGTCATGAGCCGGCGGGTTTGACGGTCTGGGCTCAGGTGGCTTCTGGAGCATGTAGATTTAGACATTTACGGCAGAAGATGTATGCAGTCTTCACCAATAAATGCCCCGCAGGTCCCAACAGGGGCTTTTCTAGAGCGCCACATCAATACATGATAGAGAGGATGATTAACATAATAGCCCGCCGGCTTGGAAAAGATCCTCTCGATCTCAGACAGCTCAACTATGTGAGACGGGAAGAGCAGCCTTACGAGACACTCAATAAATGCGTTTACGACGACGGCGACTACATCGGCGCCCTCGTGAAGGCTGCATCCATGATAGGCTATGATGAGTGGCGGAGGAGGCAGCCGGAGCTGAGGGCGGCGGGCCGCTACATTGGGGTCGGCTTGGCCGTGACACTGGACTCGGGAACCGCTAACTTCGGCCAGGTGAGAATGCTTAATCCACAGTTGCCAAATGTGGGGACAAGCGAGGCTGCCTCTGTTCAGATGACGCCCGATGGGAGGGTCTCCGTAAAACTGGGCACGATTCCGCAGGGCCAGTCGCATGAGACGATAGCTGCTCAAATAGTGGCCGACGTTCTGGGAGTCACACCGGATGATGTGATGGTGTCGCCTGGTTTTGACTCGGCCTCCCATCCCTATACACTCCACTCGGGGACATATGCGAGCAGATTCGCCGGCACAGGCATGGTGGCTGTGTATAACGCCGCCCAGAAGCTGAGGGAGATGATCCTGAATATTGCTGGGAAACTACTCGAGGCTAATAGGGCTGATCTGGAGCTGGCCAACTCCACGGCCTATGTGAGGGACGCCCCTGAGAGGAGGGTCTCATTTAAACGTATAGCCCGGACAGCCTATGCCAATCCGTATGAACTCCCAGCCGGTGTCGAGCCAGGCCTCTACGCTATAAGCGTATATGCACCGCATTTCGAGCCGCCCGACGAGAGGAAGATGGGTAATCTAACCTTGACATACTCCTACCAAGCCCATGCCGTTGTGGTGGAGGTGGATATCGAGACAGGCGGTGTCAAGATATTGGATTACGCTATAGTTGATGACTGCGGTAGGGTCATAAATCCACTACTTGTGGACGGTCAGGTTCATGGTGCAGCATTACATGGTCTGGCGGCCGTTCTCTATGAATCACTCGAATATGATGAGAGTGGGCAGCTCCTCACATCAACATTCATGGACTACCTGCCGCCTACCGCCGCCGACACACCAAGCTTCAAGAGCGCCCGCATCTCAATACCATCACCCTTCACACCTCTAGGGGCCAAGGGGGTTGGCGAGGGATGTGGGACACCATTGCCAGCCATAGTAAACGCTGTGGAAGATGCTTTACAGCCAGTGGGCGCTGAGCTGAGAGACTCCCATATCAGACCCCACCGACTATACAAGATCATTAGCAGGCCGAGGACAGGTTAAGATTGAAAGGATGGAAGATCGTCTCCGAGACAGTTTTGAGGGGAAGGGTCTTCAATGTCAGACGGGACACAATCAATATTGACGATAGACGAATTGTAAGGGAAGTGGTGGAGCATCCAGGAGCCGTTGCAATCATACCAGTATTGGACACAGGTGAGATAATCCTAGTGAGGCAATATAGACACGCTGTCGGAGACGAGCTTCTGGAAATCCCCGCCGGCACTATTGAAGATGGGGAAAAGCCTGAAGAATGTGCTGAGAGGGAGTTGGTGGAGGAGACGGGATACAGGGCTGGAACGCTGGTCAAGATAGGTGAGTACTTCCTAGCACCCGGCTATAGTACTGAGCTCATACATCTCTTCAAGGCTGCGAGGCTTGTTAAGGTGGGGGCCGATAATCAGGAGGATGAGGATATTATGATAGTCCCATGCAGGTTTGAGGATGCTTTAGAGATGGTGGACAGGGGTCTAATACGTGATGCAAAGACCATAGCTGGACTGTTCATCTTTTCAAGAAATGTTCCCAGCCGATCCTAGCAACCTCAACCATCTTACCGGCATGTTCAAAGGTCACTCCACCACCACCCACGACAGACCCTATGATGTTGAAGCAGCCGCCTAAAGCACGTTGGACATCGCCTAGATATTCCTCTTCAAATGTGAATATGAGCTCGTATTCCTCACCGCCATATAGCACCATCTTGAGAAAATCCAAGCCATGCTTATCGGCGTACTCCCGCGCCTCAGGGTCCACCGGTAATGATGTGAGATGTATTCCAACACCGCTCGCCTCAGCTATGCAGTGGAGAGACTCGGCCAGCCCATCACTCGAATCAACACATGATGTTACACCCTCTATCCTTCCAAGGGCCAGACCCTCCCTCAACCTAGCTCTAGGCGATAACACCTTTTCCAAGAGTCTGGGCGATGCTGCATCCGGTATCCCATTGAGGAGTGCATGGAGGCCCGCCGCTGTGGAGCCGAACAAGCCTGTGCAGGCCACTAGATTACCCGGCCTAGCGCCACTACGGGATAAGGTCTTCACGGCAGCACCAATGGCCGTGACGCTAATGAAAGGTGAGGAGCATTGGTTGAGGTCGCCTCCGATGATTGATGCACCATACAGGGATGCTGTAGATTCCAGACCATGCCAGAGGGCTTTGAAATCATCCATTGACATGTCACCCCGGAGACCAAGCCCCACCAGCAGATACTTAGGACTCGCAGACTTGGCCGCCATATCGCTCACTACAGCAACCACAGCCTTGCAGCCGGCCTTCTCCCAATCCATGCCCGGCGGGACATCAGTCTCAGCTACAAGCACATCCAAGCATGTCACTAGGCCTCCCTCCCAGTTGAAGGCGGCGGCATCATCGCCGGGCTGTAATAAGGCCTTCTCCGGCTGCTTCAGCCTAGAAATTATATACTTGAGGAGCGACCTCTCACCAACTTGGGCGAGCGACTTGCCGGTGATTTCCTGACTAGGGCCTGTCATTCCATCACCTCAGACGCCCATATAGGGTCTTCATGGACCATGTGAGATAGTTCAAGTATTCCGGTATGCCTAGCTTTGACTTGCCGCCACGTCTTGGGGTGAATCTGAAGGGTATCTCCACAACACGAAAGCCGAGACGTAGTAACTGGTAGAGCATGGCTACCTGGAAAACATAGCCGCTCTCAAGCCGTCCGAGGTCGAGGGCTTTTATGGCCTCTATCCTATAAGCCCTAAAGCCGGAGGTCATGTCCCTCACCCCGAAACCAGTAGCCACCCTAGCCAGTAGATTCGCACCCCTACTCACAATCTTCCTCCTCCACTGGGCATCCCAACTACCCCCCGCTATATACCTAGAGGCTACAGCCACATCAGCATCTTCCTCTAGCGCCTTGATGAGATGGGGCACCATCTGGGGTGGGTGTGAGCCGTCGGCGTCCATCGTCACAGCGGCCCTGACATCCATTTTAGAGAGGACGTATCTGAAGCCATCTATGTAGGCCGAGCCTATACCCATCTTACGCCCCCTCTCCAGCAGCATAACCATGGGATTTCCGGCTGCGATCTCACCAACAATCCTACCGGTACCGTCGGGGCTCCCATCATCCACAACTACAATCCATCCCTCAATCCCTGACCCATGGAAGACCTCGAGCAAGTCATTAACTATAGCCGTGATATTTTCCGCCTCGTTATAAGTGGGTATGATGACGGCTGCGGATGGTTTTTCCATATATCTCCCCGACGACATACACCTTACGTAGCATACTTTATATGGATGATGTAAGTCAACCCGTGCAGATGGTCAAGGTTTACTGGAAGCCGACATGTCAGACCTGTAGACGCGTCGTCAAGGCGTTGGAAGAAAAGGGCGTTACGATTGAATTATACGATTTGACAAAGAGCCCACCCAGCAAGGAGCTTCTGAAAAGCCTCGCTGCAAGATACGGAATCCATAACCTGCTGAGAAAACGTAGCAAATACTATGATTCCAAACGCTTCAAGGACAAGTCGGAGGATGAGCTGATTGAAATGATGGCCACAAACACCGATCTAATAAGAAGGCCTATACTAGTGGTTGATGGAAGGCCCCTCCTAGGAGATGATAAAGTGGTGCTGGGAGGTATAAGGCCGGAAAGCGGGCGGGATTAAGTTGGGCCCATCTGTGGAGGTGGAGGAGGAGGTGGCGGCCTACTACCCCGTCTCATGGAAAGCACGGCAGTACCTGCAACTGCGATAGCTAGGACAACGGTTAAGACTGTCAGAATTGTCACAGTATTTCTAAGTGATGCGGCTTCGCGCTCAGTCTGTGCCAGCTTGAGGTTTAGTGCCTGATTCTCCCCCATAAGCGTCTGCTTCTCCTCCTCAAGTGATTTTAGGGAGTTCTCAAGGCGCTTAAACTCATCGGTTAGGGTCGACAATTTGCCCTCCAATTCAGCTTTTTCTTTCCTAGCAGATTCAAGAGCTTGTGTGAGAGATTTCAACTCATCCTCGAGCCTAGAGTTTATACTCCTCAAACTCTGGAGATCGGCCATGGCGGCATCCAAGTCAGCCTTCAGCGATTCACCCTCTATCAATGTTTCGAGGAATGTCTCCACCGACCTGCTCATGGTGAGGGCTTTTTGGAGTGCCGAGAAGGCGTAGTCAAAGGCTGAGATCCTCTGGACTCCGATCCCATAGAACTCATCCCAGTTGAAATAGTTAAACCTGCTTATCTCCCCAGCCGCATTTCTAAGTTCTTGGTCAACATCTTCCAACACGCTCTCTAGACTCGGCGGTGGGGATACATCATTTGCCTCCAAGATTCTTAAGGCGTTGTAAACCGTTTCTCTAGACCTCCTCATCATGTCAAGAGTGACACCAAGGTCAATGCTGTCGAAATCCATCTGAGCGAAGTACTCTCCCTCAGCCATTGTTCTGAGTCGACAAGCACTGCAGTAGGTCATAGGTGTTGCAGACCAGTCGTAGAGCCAGCTTGCCAGACCGGTGGCCAGTGGGTATGGATCAGCGTCGTGCGGGTGACGTAAGCCCAGTACGTGCGCAGCTTCATGGTATAATGTTGTAGACGGCCCCCTAACTCTGAGAATGAAATTGCTGATAGCAGAAAGGGCGCCCTGAGGAAGGCCTGTACCCGTAACACCGCTTTCACAGACGTATGCCTCCCCATCAAAGACAAATAATACTGTGATGACGGTCTTCAAGTTTTCTAACCTTTTGATGATAGGAAGGTTGAAAACAATATCGGGGACAGTTTCACAGTCAACTATAACCTGGTCACCCAACCGTCTGAGGGTGCTGAAGAGCGCCTGTCGCAACTGTGGATATTCGTCCACATCAACTATTCTCGACTCCGTAATCATATATGAGTAGATATACAGCCTATTTAACGCTTTCCTCACATGCTCCGTGGAGAAGTTGCTGAGGATCACTGGGGCTGCGTTAGTCGACGTAGCATCTATTATGAGGAAGTAGTTATAGAAGTTTATCTCATACTTGGGTTGATACAAGTATCCTCTGAAGAAGATGTAGATTATGGTTTCCGCGATATACGTAGCCACATCCCGATACGTTAGGTCTCCAAGTAAGAGGCTTGGATAATAATCAAGAGTAGCTGACTTACAGTTGGGAGCGCCGCCACATCTGTCACGGGCTAACGGTATTGCGGTGAGGTCAATAAAGTATAGCCTGTGTAATCCTCCGAAGGCAGTCATCCCCCCCTCTAGGAAATACTGGTTGGTCTCCGGCGAGCGGACATCCACATAGTATTCCACAACACCTTTTACAAGGTCATAGCTTGCAATGAAGTATATAGTATACTCGTTGGGGGAGATGGCTGGAATATACTCTGGGCCGTTTTCATTTAACCAATTCGCCACCAGCCATGCATCAGCCCAATATACTTGAACCCTACCACCCAAAATCTGGAAAAGCTTTTCTTCATAGTCGCGGGTTATCCTCTGACCTTCGCTGGGGTCGAAGAAGTCACGGTCGATACTTTTCAGATAATCGGCGAAAGCCTTCTCCATGTTTGCTGGGGCCTTATAGACATTGAGATTTATTTCACTAAAGTTGAGACCGGCAAAGCGGTTCTCTTTAATTATATACGGCGCATACCATGGCATTATATCCCTAAGACTCTCCTCCAACGAATTCCCATCAACAGATAGACCGATGAAGACAACATTGACCGTGAGCTCGGTGTCTACGAGGATATCCCTATCAGCCCAGTACGATGAGGAGGTTATTTCCTCACCATAGGCTTTGGGTATGCTGAGCTGGCTTGACAATAAGATGATCACCAGGGAAAGAATAACGTATTTCATGGTTTGAGGGCCTCACGATACTTATTAAGCATAATCGAGTCTGCGTTTTAACTCCTCGAAGAGGGCTATTGTTTCATCCCGCTTAACGTTGGAAAAATTCCATCCATGCACTGCGAAAGTTATACTCCCCTGCTCCCCTTGATCACCTCTATAATGGAGTCTTATGAACGGGGCTTTAGGCGTGGCCAACCCCGTCTTCTCCTCCACCAATTCAATACCCGTCACCATCCCAAAGGGTATAAAAAGTTCTCCAGACCTGCTATAATACCATGCCACAGCCGACGGCATAATTAGAGACATTAGAAATTTCTTCTTCATCGTACCAGGTAGCTTGAATTTGACCCCATCGGGTAGGACTTCAACATCACCAACCTCACCTCTTTTTAGATGGCTGCCGACAAGTATTGTCGCCCTCATGCGGCCCCGCCTCCTAGGTCTTCGATTTATTTGATCAGAGTTTTATAAATTTTTCGATGTATTCAGTCGTCTAAACCATGTTTCCTACTCCACATCTCTCTTGCCAGCTCGCCCTCATGGGTGTACAGACTCAGAAGCTCTCTAGCCCTCTCCCTACTATCTCTAAACCGCTCCAAGAAGGACGTCACCTTCTCAATCAGTATCTCCTTCATCTCACCGCTGAGGATCCGGCCGCTCCTGTACTCTTCACGGAGCCTTTCCACAGCATTGTCATCTTCCTCGAAGAAGTAATAGAGCCATTGGAAGGCTACGTCCACATCTGGATTTCCACCGAGCATCCTATGCTGCTCCACAGTGGGCTGGCCTCCAGAATATGCTAGCCAGATCTTTTTTCTCACAGTTTTGGGATCGTCATTTAGAAAGACCGCGGAATCCGGCTGGGAAGCACTCATCTTGCCCGCCGGCCCCGTGAGGGGCATGAGAAACCTGCTATGTATTGCAGCGGCCTTGTAGAACCCGAGGCTCTCAGCGATATCCCTCTGTATGCGCCAGTAGGGGTCCTGATCTATGGCGGCGGGTATCAGACAACGTCTCTCCTCAAAGAGTGCTGGGACTATCTGAATGGCTGGGAAGAAGACCATGCCTATATTGGTCTGCTCGTTGAAGCCGAAGACAGCTTTCACCCAGCTGAAGTTTATCTTCCTAGCTACCTTGAGAACGAGTGGTAGCATATTCCCAAGGTACTCGGTGTTCCTGAAGATGAATGTCTTATCCGGGTTGAAGCCGACGGCGGCGATATCCAGCATATTCTCATAAGACCACTTTCTAGTATCCTTGAGGGTGAGACCCCTGCTCTCTTCGAGGAACTTCTCATCATCTGTCATCTGGATGTATAGGTTGACGTTGAACCTATCCTGAAGCCATTTGGTGAAGTAGAAAGGTATGATGTGGCCAATGTGCATGGGCCCGCTTGGGCCGCGGCCAGTATAGAGATAGAAGCCCCTGCCCGCCTCCTGGTCGTCGAGAACCTGTGGAAGATCCCTGTGGGAGAAAAAAATACGTCTCCTGAGCATGTGGTTGCTTCCTCCCGCCATCTTTTCAAGCCTAGCCATCAGCTCCGGTGTTATCAGCTCTGTCCCGAACATCCTCACAAGCCGTTCATAATCTACAGCGCCTTCCACCTCCCAAGGCGTAACCCTAAAGCCCTCATCAGATCCTGACACCATAACCCCCACCAATCACTCTAGAATATTTCAAAGCCTTCACATTATGGCCGAGACCAAAGACATTCACCCAATCCAGCCACCAACATGCGGCTAATCACCGATCTTGGATAGATAAAAACCTGTCCGCCCCATAGATGGGACTATAAAAGCAAGCCCTAATTATCTAAGGGGGGTGAATTGAGTGAGCAGTGCTCTCGCCTCCAAGAGGTTCTCGGATGAATTCGCCTCCCTCCTAGATAGGAGTGTTAGGGCCGTCACATCCTCGGGCATCTATACTGGACGGGTTCTAGCCTACAATCCATCCGACTACAGCCTATGGTTGGCTGATGCAAGGGACGAGCAGGGTAACAGCTATTCAAAGCTTTTCCTATCGGGCCATAGCGTGGTGCGAGTTGAAGTTGTGGAGAAGGGCCCCGACCTCTCTCTTCTAGTAGAGAGGTTGAACCGCCTGTTTCCAAACCTCGTCACATATCTACGGGAGTCTGACACTATTGTGGTGATGGATAGGATAAGGGTTACACGGGATGGCGTGGTGGGTGAGGGGCCGGCGGCCGATAGGGTTAGGAGGACCTTCGAGGAGTTTATGAAGGAGATGCAGGCTAAAAAACTATAGGAAGCCCTCCCTTCTAGCCCGCCAGCTAAACAGAGGTGGTGGAGGCTCCTTTCTGACCTCCCTTAGGAAGAGTGTAATACCTAGGGCGGTGGGAACAGATCCTGCGACAGCTCCGATGACCGGGGTTGATGTAGTGGTAAGGAAGGCTCTCAGCCCTAAATCTCCCACAATATAGAGCAGGTTGGGAATGTTGGATGTGACCACGCCGGCCAACGCCATTAGGAAGCCCAGCCTCCTCCGAAGGTTCTGCACGTACCGCCCAGCTGGGATACTGCGTATAAGGATTTTCCCCCACCTATTTCGGGATGTTATAGCTGTAGGACCGACATAATATTTGTAGATATATACTCTGGTGCATGAGCCACTGGTATGAATGTGCTATGCCATGAACCTCCTAATAATCCCAGCATAGGTATTGTTGAGACTTCTAGTCAGCACCGCTATCTCCCTGTTGCTTGGACATTGACCACGCCTGAGATCACTCCACTTCCTCCTGATATTGGAGAGGAGTTCAAACTCCTCAAGTCCTATAATGTCCTCCATGAGAAGATCCGAGAGCATATCATAGTAATGCCGACCAGCCTGATCTCCTGACAAGGCCCGATGAAGGGTTTGGACAAGCCCCTCCGCCGCACTGTGAACATAGTTGAGCGAGTCCGCAGCACCGTCTGGACGTCTGAGAGATCTCTCCGATTCCTGAATATATCTCACCACCTCATCCAGCTCACTGCTAAACACTGATAGTCCTAATTTGGGTGTTGTAGTCTGGATTGTAAGAGCCTTGTACGCCTCATTAACCATCTTCAACCTCTCCTCCATCTCCCTTCTCACGCTAGGATGTATGTTGTAGGGCAGCCTATCAGGATGATAACGTTTCACCAGCTCACGGTAAGCAGCCTTGATCTCTGACCGGGCCGCACCAGGCTGAAGCCCAAGCACCTCATAATATCCCCTTAAATCATCATCCACCACCTGCCCCGACGGCCTAGCCCATATCCCACCCCGCCATCTGGTGCCTCTTATTAACCCTGGAAGCGATAATATGAGGGCGAGGGATGCCAAGACCGCTGCCAGCACAGATATGATTATGCTGATGAGCTGGGTCTCTGCAATGCGTCCTAGAAACCTGTTGATCAGCGATAATCCCAGCTTCGCAAGCATCATCTTGATGGGACTTCAATTATGCGATATATATCTATGCTTCACTGTGTATGTTCGATAAAAGTTGAATCTCAAACAGCGGCTTATTACTGGAGCCGTGAACCGTCCTTCATCAAATCCCTGCTGGCTAGATAGGTTTCAGCCCTCTTCCTAACATCTACAACCCTCTCATCCGCCATCCCAAGCATCTCAAGGACTTGGGCACAGTTGTATACTGCATATCCATGGAAGTGGTTGTTGAAATATCCATAGACTCTTTCAACCCTGTCGGCGACTCTTTTAATATTTCTAGTGAATTCAAAGAGCTCACTTGGCTTATAGAGATAATTATACCATGGCCTCTCGCCTCGACCATGCCATCTAAAATATGCGAAGTCCGTGCAAACCTCTAAATTAGTAGATAGATGGGGTTCGTCAACTATCACATACCCCAACCCCAGCCGCCGAAGCAGCTGGAACGCTTCGCCCACCAACCATGAGGGGTGTCTAAACTCCACAGCGAAACGGTATTCTGACGTAAAACGCTCCGCAAATTTCTCCAGTAGTTCAGGTCTGTATCCAAGCTTTGGTGGTAGCTGGATGAGGAGGCATCCGAGCATTCCGGCCTTCTGTAGTGGTTTCATAATGTTAAGGAAACGCTCCATCAGCCCAACCATCCCGTCCGAAATATTGAGCATCAACCGATGTGTTATCTCCCTAGGGATTTTAGCTGTAAAGATGAAATCGGCTGGGACATGCCGCATAATTGATGCGACCACCCTCTCTGTGGGCATGTTGTAGAAGCTCGAGTTTATCTCTGCTGTGTCGAAGATGGATGAATATCTGAGTAGCTTGTTCTCAGATTTTCTCAGGTATAATGGCCCCACCCACTCGTCATAGCTCCAGCCGGAGGTCCCCAAGAGAATCCTGGCCATTCCAGAAGCCTTATCAATCAGCTGCTGAAAAATCTTTCAGGCTTTGACCCCTGAGTATCATGTGGGGACGGGTGGCTGGTCATACTTTAAAGTGAGAGGTGATAAACTTTACAGATACTCCAGATGTTTCAATTTCGTTGAGGTGAATACAACATTCTACATACACCCATCCCCTAACACGGTACGCCATTGGAGGAGCAGAGTTCCGGACAGTTTTGTCTTCTCCGTCAAGTGCCACCGGAGCGTCAGCCATAGACATAGGTTAAGACCAACCGTTCAGGCCATACGTGATTTCGAGAAATCGCTTGACGTTGGCAGGCTTCTCCATGCCAGCGTAATGGTTCTTCAGACGCCGGCCATCCTACCTCTTACCGGTGAAATGATACATGGTTTTCTCAGATGTGTTGACACAGGTGATATTAGGCTTGCTCTGGAGGCTAGGGGGCCTATCTCCACTGATGCATTAAATGCGTTGGAGAGATATGATGTCATACACATCGTAGATCTCTCGAAAGAAACTCCATCCTACGTTGGCGAGATACTCTATTCAAGACTCCTCGGAAGTGGTGAACATAACATCTACCAGTTTGACGACAATGAGCTGCGGGAAATAAGACGGAAGGCGGAGAATACACCGGCACGCAAGGTTTTTCTCAGCTTCCATGGTTTGAAGATGTACCTCGATGCAGCCCGTATGAAGAGCTATCTTGAGATGGATGTCATTCCAAGAACCACGTCGGGTATTGGATTGGATTCACTGAGGGAAGTGGTGGCGGAGGATGTCGTATTTCCAACCACTAGGGATGAGCTACTTTCAAGCATTGGATGGAAGCTGGTGGAGCTTCCGGACGGTAGGCAGGTGAGGGCTATAACAATGCTCACCCAAATCGAGGATAGGCTATACCGGGACTTGGATGACCTGATATCCTCTCTCAGGATAGTCTAGCGATTATCTCAGCCGGTATCTCGGCTGACCTTCCGGTTGATATGTTGACGCATACATAGGTTATAGTGCCGTGGGCTAGGATCGTATCATCTTCCGGCCTTATGATAAACCCCTCCGTCACTATGACACGTCTTCGGACTTCCCTGACATAAGCCCTTACAGTCACCGCTTCATCATAAGTGGATGGGACCTCCATCCTACAGTGGTATTCACCTATAACTAATGTCAATCCAGTAGGGTTTCCATCCAGTTTCACCTCACCGCTCGGGCTGAACACTACCCCCACATCCCTGAGCAACTCTATCATAGTATTGTCAATCCACCTGATATAGGAGGGGAAGTAGACCCTACCCGTGCTATCGGTGTCGGCGAACCCTATGCGAATCCTCTCAGTATGCTCTCTCAACCCTCTGGCCTGAACTTGTAGAGGTGTATTTCAGGGCTTGTATCTTCAAATTTCACCCTCACCCGCATCCCTATCCGTACATCCTCTGGTTTGACATCAACTATGTTGCTGTAGAGACGCACACCCTCATCCAGATCAATCTCAGCAACCACAAACGGTATGTCATTAGCGAAGTCCGGCGAATTACCAACAACCCTTCTGATAACTGTGAACGAGTATACACGGCCTAGGCCGCTGGATCTAGCCCATTCCAGATTCAGGGAACCACATTTGTGACAGGAGGGGCGTGGATACCATTGGTAATAGCCGCATCGTACGCATCGCTGTAGGAGGAGTTCACCTCTCTTGGCAGCCTCCCAAAAAGGCTTGGTCAGGGATGTTATCTCGGGAAGAGGCTTAGCCATCACAGACCACCCTCAAAGACGAATGTATAGTTGTTGACGAAGCTGCCTCCGTAGGCAAGTCCTCCCAGCGACGTAACTAGTCCATATTTCGCATCCTTCACCTGCCTGTCACCCGCTTCACCTCTCAACTGTCTAACAGCCTCCACCAAATGGTGGAAACCGCCCACCATCCCGGCCTGTCCAGCCGAGAGTTGGCCGCCGCCAGTGTTTATTGGAAGCTGGCCCCTGAAACTGATGTCGGTCTCTTCTAGGAATTTGCCCGCTCCACCCTTTTGGCAGAATCCTGCATCCTCCAGCTGCATTAACACAGCGGCTGTATAGTCATCATATGGGTTGAAGAAGTCCATCTCCGACGCTTCAAGCCCGGCCATGTTGTATGCCTGCTTTGTAGACTCCACCAATCCGGAGACGGTTATATCCTGCAGCCCCACCTCTGAGCCTGGATTATGCCATTCGCCAAATCCCCTAACGGTGACCAGCTTGTCAGTTATCTTCTTACCTTTCTCCCTAGATGACAGAAGAAGTGCTAGGCCGCCGTTCACAAATATGCATATGTCTAGGAGCCGTACAGGGTCAGATATCATGGGCGAGGATAGATAGTCCTCCATCTTGATGGGTGTCTTGAGATAGGCGTTGGGATTGAGACTAGCATGTTCTCTCTGGACTACAGCGACCCGCCCATAGTGCTCCGGCTTATAGCCATAGACATGCATCTGCCTACGCATAACCATCGCCATCATACTGTTGGGGCCCATCATCCCAAATGGCTTCAGATAGTCGTCCTCATACCTCCATGTCCTCGGCCCCTCACCACTCAAGGACATGGGCGCGTCAGCCCCTAATATTATGAAATGATCCACGTAGCCGGAGTAAATGGCTAGGATCGCCGTGACGAGCAATGCCGCCCCATTGGCCCCTCCCTGATCCGCCCTCACCAGAAACTTCGGTTCCAGCCCCAGATTCTGCATGAGTTCAGCAGACCATATCTCGGCATGGGGCCAGACAGCTCCAGCGACCCCAACCCCCTGGCCCTTTAGATCTTTTTTCTCCAAGCCCGTCTGCTCCAATAACATGTTAAGGGCCAACGCATAATACTCCTCAGCGGTTAGCCTAGGTTCACCCTTTTCAGCCCTTGCCCGGCTCACAGGTGTTTCAGCATATCCAGATATAACTACAGATCTTGAGATTGAATTCATGTGATTCCAGCAGTGAGGCGGAATTTATACTAATGTCAAGCCTTTTAAATGGAGTATGAGAGAGCTCGATGTGATGGCTATAGCAATAGCCTATGGAAAACTGGCTAATGAGAAGATCTCGAAGCATGTATAACAAATTATATAAGCCCTAAACATGGTTTGGGCTGTTCGCTCTTAATCCATTTTGTGTTGGTGGTTGTAGGGTTTATTTTTATGGTCTTTATGATGGTTGGGGATGTTGTCTGATCTTCTGGCCATATTTATGTCTGAGGGTTCTGCTGCTAGGCTTTTGAGGGAGGTTAGGTGGTCTAATGGTGTTAGGTGTATATACTGTGGTTCTCTGTCTGTTATAGTTATAGGGGTGTGTATAGGAGGTATATGTGTAGGGCCTGTTTAAGGATGTTATCCCGGTATCCACCATAATAGGCCGTGATGGGGATGAGGTATACATACCTTCTAGGGATGTTAGTAGAGAGACGGTAGCTAGGATAGCGTCAAGGCATGTAGAGACAGGATCAGGGATATACACGGACAGCTTCCCATCATACAACATACTAATAAACACACAAACAACACGATAACAGACAAACAAAAAAGAAAACAGGCAGAGAGAATTAGGTCACAAAGCATAAACCTGAACAGCCTGGATATCCTGTCAAGGACGTAATCCGGAGCATGCATGAGAGTAATAGGGATACAAAAACTTAAGTAAAAGAGCAAAGTTTAAGTAAAAATTGATATGGGCTACCTAAGTGGAAATGGCCGGTCAAAAGATATCGTGGGGAAATGATTTCTTCGGCACACTCAACGAACTGCCACCTTAGCCTGTAGATGGATTGGCGCAGGTTCTAGAGGCCATGGGCTCACAGAAAACGTTCAAGGAGGCAAGGATAAACCTTCTGAAAGACCTACAGCTCCCAAGGAACGGAAAGCTACTTGAAGCCGGGTGCGGGACTGGTGTCTCCCTCCAAGATATATCCAACGTATACGGACAGCCAAATCTTGTAGGCATTGATTTCACCGCTCGGTTTATCGAGCATGCAAGAGAAAGGGCGAGGAAGCATGGATACACAAACGTAACATACATTCAGGGGGATGCTAGAGATACAAAGATGAAAGATAACGAATTCGACTCGACATTCTGCGATAAACTTCTTCTACACATCGGCCCGTGCGAAGCAGTTCTTGGGGAGATGATGCGTGTCACAAAAAGAGGAGGAATGGTAGGAGCAGTAGAATGGTATCCCAATTTCCTTGTAAGCACGGAAATGAGCGATTCATTTAGAAAGTTCAACGAAATATTCGCAAAGGCAGTGTATAATTATAACGTAGCAGCAAACCTAGAAAGATACTTCCGTTCAGCGGGCTTGACAGACCTGAGATCAAGGACATACCTTGCGACGACCAATTCTCTGGATTCAGAACCTTTCTGGAGAGCATTCCTCATTCATCAAATACCTATGTTTGTCCACGCCGGACTAATCTCAGAGCAGGACGGAAAACAGTTCGTTGCAGAGATAGAAAGCCTAAACAAGAAAGGAGAGTTCAGCGCTTCATTTATAGTCAGGTCTGTTGTGGGCAGGAAATGAGCGTGCTCCCAATTTTTTAATGCTTGAACAGCTCAGCATCTAGAGAGGTTAAAGACCTTACAGAAAACACTAAAATAGAATGTGGTGAGTATTACTAACATGCAAAATTTGCTATTCCTTTATCTCTTGATATGGCGGTTAAGAAGCTGGATGTTGATAAGAGCTTGGTTGAGGGTGTTGTTGGTAACGTTCGCTGGGTTGCGGCCGGCTCCGAGGTCGAAACCGGAGCCAAGTCGGGAAAACCTTCAACATAGACGTGGAGATGATCTAACCATAATTTCAGCTGCACCCAATGTCAGGCGGACATAACATGTAAATGGGAACTCTGACCGCGCCAGTACCATGACATATAACATTTACGTAAGCCGCAGATTTTGCGTAGCTACATCTACCTTTTATACTATAGGTATCGCCATACCACATGACAAGCTATAGTATCAGATGCAAAGACACTGGCGCGAACTGTGGTTTTGAGATAAGGGGCGCATCAAGCGTTGACGAAGTGCTGCAGGAGCTCGCGGTTCATGCCAAAATAGTCCACGGAATGACCGCGATACCCCCGGACGTAGTAGCTGGAATTCGAAAAGCGATTAAAGAAGGCTAGTTAAGCTAGCCATCAAACTTTTTTTCTCAAGCCATATTCCTGAAAACTGTGTTTTGCTGGATCTAAAACTGCCGCAGTCGCCAAAGGCTTGATAGCGGTTATTTTTTGGGTTGCAAGTTTCCTGAACGCCTCCACGACGTCATGCAAGTCCTCCCGCTCAACCAGCAGCACATACTGAGGTATCCACACCGCCTCCTCGTAGCTGGCTCTTTCGGTGACGGGCGCGCCGGACCCGGCCACTTGTTTAACACGAGATTCTAATGGTCTTAGAACCTATCCAGCAGCCCAGCCGAGTGTACAGAGGACTTGTCCATCACCAGAAGGTGCTTCAACACCTCAACAGAGATGTTGTTATGCATGGGTGTGAACAGCATTAGCCATACATCCCTGCCGTAGGGTATGTCTATTTTGGCGGCTGGGGTGCAGAAGCTCCTAACCAGTGCAATAGACTCTCTTAAATGTAGGGATATGTTGAGGTGGCCGACGCCGGCCTGTGTCCTTGTATCGGTGTATAGTAGCTTGAGACTTGCGGAAAAGCTCTTTCCCTGCCTGAAGAAGAGCCTTCCATAGCCTGTTTTCACGGATCTAGCGTTAAGGTCTTTCCTGAACTCTATACGGGCTATCCCACCCTCTAGCCCAACACTCAACACCGCCTATACTGGCTCTATCTATGACCTTGACCCCATTATCCACGGGTATCTCCACCATTTCCTCCCGCTCTACAGCAGACTCTTGTGGCAAGTCCTCTCCTGAGGCGGCTAAACATCACCAACACCACACAATTATAAGAGCGATTCCATCCAGCCTCAAAAAAGGGTTTCCAACCACCGGACTGGTATATAAGGCCAGGCAACCCACCAACCTGCCTTTAAATAGGTGTCCGAGGTCGGACGCGTATATACTCTTGTAATACCTCCGATTAGAGGTATCTCAAGGCTTCCTCATCTTCTACCTTAAGCCCATAGAGCCTGTAGAAAACCAAAACATAAACAGTAACAGGTCCCTAGTGCAATGGTCTAAATAGATTTATGCTTCCGTGTATGCATTAATGGTGAAGGACCCACATATGCCGGGGGTGGAACCCGATGAGGCCGGGTGGGTCGGCGTTGCATCACGGAAAGACTCCGGTGCAACGCCTCCGAGGGGCGGCATCCAGGCGAGGATGCCAGGACGGTATCCAAGCCAGGACGCCATAGCCCCGGCATAACGCATAGGCCCTAGACGTCCACAACAACTAGAGGATAAACTAGGGAAGGCTGAAACCCTGGGATCCCCCATGAGCCGTAATAGGCTCCTATCCCTTGATTATTTTTTATATGGGATAGCGGGGGAGGGGGTTTGGCTTCTGGGCTGTGGGCTGTATCTCCGGCCCCTGGGGATGCTGTGGAGTATCCCGGGCTCCCCATGTCTTCTTGTCCTGTGTGGAGAGCTATCCTGGTGTCCTTCATGGAGTATCCCGGCTGGACACCCCTGGCATGGAGTATCCCGGCCAACCACACAGGAGACAGAGACAGGCCCTCAAGGCTTGAAACCCGGAGACACCTACACTTCGACGTCATGGAGTATCCCGGACGCCAGCCCATACGTGGACGCGGGTTACCCGGTTCATATATAGGGGGTGTAGGTGCCATCCGGTGACGGCGACTTTCGGTGATGGAATAACCTCCTTCCACCATATATACCCTGATAGGAGGGTCCTCCCGTCTGGAGCATGTCTCTGGCGGGAGGTGTTACAATCCTCCTGTCTGGGGATGTGCTCCGGGGCTTGGGTCTCCCAGGAATGCCATGACTGGAGAGGTTGTGGCGGCTCCTGCTCCCGGGAGCCTAAACACCACTAATCTGATGTCTGGGGGAGCGGTGGATGGTGGGTGCCCATCCTCCGACAAGGCCCAAGCACCCTGGGGGAAGGAGGTTAGAAGGTTCTTCTGCGACATCCACAAGACAAAGAAAAACAGAGAGAGATACAGAATAACATACACCACAGACGGCACTACATACAAGCATGTTGACAGCTTCGCTGAGATTCCAGCAACCGTAGGCGATATGGTGTTCGTGGACACCATACCACTACAGCATACCGACGGGGTGATAGAGCTGTTGAGGCGGGGCGTTGAAGTCTACTACCTGCGTCGGCTGACCATTCAGAAGAGGAAAAGGGATGAGCTAAGACTTCCCAAGACAGCAAAAGGCGATATCAGGACACTGATGGTGATTGACCGCCGATGGTTTCGGAGGGTTTCTGAGGACTTTCTAGTGATGAGGAGAATGATAACCACTTACAGGATGTTGATGAAGACTCATCAGCAATACCTCAACAGATACAAGGCGGTCTCAGAGAGGGAGAGAGATAGGCTTAGACCGGTGATTGAATCGTTGGTGGAGCAGATGGATGAGATGGAGAACGAAATAGCTGAGGAGGCCGGTAAGAGATACCCGGCCTATAATAAGATCGTTGATGTTCTGGGGATAAATGGGAATGCTAAGGCTATGGAGGCTTTGGCAGAGGTCCTGTTGCCGGAGTGGCGATCATGGAGGAGAATCAGAAATTTCTTCGGACTATGGCCGAGGAATAAGAAGACCCGCTATCATAGGTCGAAGACAGCTAGAAAAGCGCTTGAAAGACTTGCAATGAGCATCAAGAGAACTCATCCGAATAGTAGAGACCTCGATGAGGCCCTGAAGACGATCTGGATAGCGTTGAAGACCCAGAAGACCGGCCCTTCAGCCTGACGGAGAACAAACCCTGAAGGCTGGAGCGGTCATAAACTATTACCTACCACTTCATAGGGGTATTCTCTATGGAGGGGTGTGGTCATAATAATATACCTTCCGGTCTTCTGGGTTTCTCTATTGTCAGGCTGTTGTGGCCAGCCAAACCCCTTCCCCTCTTTCTCCATTTTAAAATTATGACCTTAATAGTTTATCGCTTACGCCTCAACATCCTGCCCTTCTTCACAAGCTTGAGAAGAACAAGCCTCTTCCTAGCAGGCTCCACAATCATCTTAAACACATCACCCTCCCTGAATACAAACTGGCTGTCAGAGCCTACACGTGACGGAATGTGGATATAATAGTAGCTTTTACCGCTAACATGGGTCTTCTTCCTCAGCACAACCGTGGCGTAAAGCGGCATCCTACACCATATGATATGGTTGGCAATAATATATAAAACTTATCCATAACACCTGTATCATAGTATCCGTGCCGCCTCTTCAGCAATCGCCCTAGCCATCTCTGATGTCTTCGCCGTCCCACCTAGGTCAACCGTCACCTTCTTACCCTCCGCGATCACCTTCTCGGTAGCCAGCCTCACGGCCTCACCATATTTTGTGAGGCCGAGATACTTCAGCATCCATGCGCCCGCTAGGATTGTGGCTGTTGGGTTCACCCTGTCCAATCCCTTGTATTTTGGTGTGCTGCCATGGGCCGGCTCGAACATCGCATAGTTATCACCCAGATTGGCGGCATAGACCATTCCAATGTTTCCCACAAGGGCTGAAGCCTCCTCCGAGAGTATATCCATGAACAGGTTTGTGCTGAGCAGGATTGTCTGGTTAAATCTATCAGGGTTCTTCATAAGCTGCTGGGCCATATTATCTATGTAGTATTCTTCAACCACTATATCGGGGTTTTCCTGGGCGACTTTGTTGACGGCGTTTATGAAGACACCGTCCGTCAGCCTGAGTATGTTCCTCTTGGTTATAGCTATAACCTTCCTCCAACCCCGCTCACGTGCTTCCTTGAAGGCCCAGCGGGCCACCTTCAAAGAGCTGTTCATACTTATCTTCCTAATCGCCAGCGCAATATCCTCACTCAAGCTTAGCTCCAGCCCTGAGTAGAGTCCCTCTGTAGCCTCTCTGACGCAGACAAAATCAACCGGCCCAAATATCTTGCATAATGGGCTCTCAGCTCCCTTGAATGTCTTGATGGGCCTAACGTTGGCATAGAGGTTCATGCCCTGCCTAATGGAGACCGCGACACTCCTGGGAGCGTTTGGATCTGGAGGCGTTGTTGTGGGAGCCTTGAAGCAGGCTGAACTGGATCTAATATGCTCCCATGTCTCAGCCGGTATCATACTATTGCCGCCATGCTTATACCACCACTCTGACCCGGCCTCACATTCAACGACCTCCAGCGGCGGTGAAAGCGCCTCCAACACTGTCTTGAGGGCCTGCGCCAGCTCGGGGCCAGTGCCATCACCTCTTATGAGAACAGCTTTAGCCACCATTTACGTAAAACCCTCAGGAAAACATCAATTTTAGGATACAGTGGCTAATAGCCGGAGCCTTGACGTCTCGCCGTCTTTACGACCGTTGAACCGCATCTTGGACATACTAATGTTGACGAGCTGGCCTCAAAGCCGCAGCCGGTGCAGATGAAAAACCATTTGAGAGGACGTCTTATGGTGGGGTGGATGCTGCCAAGTACCTTCAAACCCAGTTGGATTGCGGTATTCTGTATGCTATAGTCATCTGAGACAAGTGTCACATCGTATCCCCTTTCATGCTCTTCCAAGGCCACGGCTATGAGGTTTATATCTGCGTTGGACAGCCCTGGAAGATCTCCTGATTTCTCAGCGGTCTCCCGGACCTTAGAAATATAAATGGGATTAGGTGTCTTAACCTCTAGAAGGCCGCTGTCGACTGCTGTCATAAGACGCTCTGGAGCGATCCCACCATACCTCACCTCCTCAATAATATCTTTAACAGTTACAAGGGATGCGGGGCCATGCTCCAGCAAGCCGGCCAGCAGGGCTGTTGTATCGAGAACCTGTACAGTTCTTCTCCTAGGCTCGTCCATAGAGCCTCTTCCTCAGCCGTCTATTAAAAAGCATCTGACCCTTCAGCCGTATAAAGCATAGGCTATTGGCTGTTTTCACAACCTCCACAACCTCGCTTCCCAAGTCAAATGATGTATGCCCGTCCACAAGTATCTGCGGCTCGCCCTTGACCACCTTCACCCTGAGGGGTATGTTCGAGGGTATCACCATAGGTCTGAGATTGGTCATCGAGGCGAGCGGCACCACCACCATGGCGTCAACACCCTCGTGAACTGCAGGACCGCCCGCTGAGAGGGCGTAGGCCGTGGAGCCTATCGGCGTTGCGACTATAAGCCCGTCAGCCACATCCACCAGGGACAACCCCTCCTGCGTCATACTATATTCGATTATCCTGCCGGGCCTTTTGGATGAGATGTAAACCTCGTTAAGTATGTCACCCAGGTATTTTCCATCGACATAAACCGCCAGCCGTGGCACACAGTCAGTCTGAAAGTCGGCAGCTAGAATCTGCTCCAGCGCATGGAAGAGCTCGGCAGGCTGTATCTGGCATAGATATCCGGCCCGCCCATAGTTCACCCCTGCAATGGCCAGCTGAGGTGAGGTTATACGCCTGGCCGCCCTCAACATAGTACCATCACCTCCCAACACTAGTAAGACACCATCGGATGGTGGTGGCTGGATTTTATCGAACTCTGCGAGGGACATTACACTATGCGGGATGCCACGGGCTGCGAGGAATTCCCTGACCTTTCCAGCAGCTTCACCGGCTTCAGCCCTCGTTGCAGCATAGACCACGGTTATCTTAACCACGTTATTCTCACATCAATTCGCCTTAATATGATGGACTATTAAAGCCTCTTCTGCCGATCCTGTCAGCCAAGTAATACGCCTCCTTGGGTTTTTATTATTAGGTTCCTGATCATCGCTATTGCTGCTGCGTAGTCTTCTATCGAGTTGATCCTCCATGTATTTATGTTGTTGTAGAATCTTAGTCCTCTGCTTCAGGTATCCGAAGAACCCCTCAACCCTATTCCTTATACCGAATGTCTGATACTGGTACTTTAGTCCAAGCCTTTCCAGGGCCCACCTATACCATGGGCCCCTATCGACTATCAATGGCCTGTTAATACATCTACCCAGGACCATTCTAAGGGACTTCATAGCAATTAGCATGTTCCTGTTCCATGAGGTGTAGATCGCCAGTATTACACCTGAATCTACGTCTACAGCAGACCATACATACGTCCTAGGACCATGCATCTTAACCAGTCTCATCCACAGCTAGAGTCCCTATCTACAGAGAATGGAAACCAAGCCCTTGGATGCAATTTCCGCAACACACCACTTCTAGGCCCAAGCATAACGCCAAACTCCTTCATGTTAGGCGATGGCAGGCCGACCGATCCCATAACAGCGTAGCGGGCAGAAATAACCAACCATATAATATGAACCATAAGAGGAATACTAAGCCTAACATGGTAAAAACAGTGAGTAGTAATAGGTCAAAACTCTCCCATTTAGACCTATGACGTGATACTAGGTGGAGCGTAACATAACAGTAAACACTTACACCTATAAACTATTAAGGCCATAGCTTTAAAATGGAGAAAAGAGGGGAAGGGGTTTGGCTGGCCACAACAGCCTGACACTAGAGAAACCCAGAAGACCGGAAGGTTATATGGTTGGACCACACCACCCATAGAGAATATCTCCATGGAGTGGCAGGTTATATGACACGACCGCTCCAGCCTTCAGGGTTTGTTCTCCGTCAAGCTGGAGGGCCGGTCCTCTGGGCCTTCAATGCTATCCATACCGTCTTCAGGACTTCATCGAGGTCTCTGCTATTTGGTTGAGTTCTCTTAATGCTTATTGCAAGTCTTTCAAGTGCTTGTCTAGCTGTCTTAGACTTGTGGTAGTGGGTTTTCTTTCCCCTCGGCCATAGTCCGAAGTAGTTTCTGATTCTCCTCCATGAACACCACTGGGTGTAGACAAAGACTTCTGCTAGGGCCTCCATAGCCCCAGTATTTCCACGAATCCCCAACACGTCAACGATCTTATTATAGGCCGGGTATCTCCTACCGGCCTCCTCAGATATCTTTTCCGCCATCACTATCATCTGCTCTTCTAACGCCTTGATAGCTGGTTTCAATGCATTCTTCTCATCCTCCGAAACCGCCTTAAGCTTATTCACCAGTTGTTGATGCGTCCCCAACAGAGACCTATAGGCAGATATCATCCTCCTCATAACCAGAAAGTCCTCGGAGACTCTTCGGAACCACCTACGGTCAATCACCATCAATGTCCTGATATCGCCTTTTGCTGTCTTCGGCAGTCTAAGCTCATCCCGTCTCCACTTCTGAAGAGTCAGACATCGTAGATAGTATGCATCAACGCCACGCTTCAGCAGCTCTATCACACCGTCGGTATGTTGAAGTGGTATGGTGTCCACGAACACCATATCGCCTGCTTTCGCTGGAATCTCAGCAAAGCTGTCGACATGCTTGTATGTAACGCCGTCTGTGGTGTATGTTATTCTGTATCTCTCGCTGTTTTTCTTTGTCTTGTGGATGTCGCA
>Ga0272449_1001267_pt1 | contig 26740 bp, 19 predicted proteins | sample YNPCB0241_FD_198679 | JGI IMG/M metagenome (GOLD analysis project Ga0272449, IMG submission 198679) | Hot spring sediment microbial communities from Yellowstone National Park, WY, United States - YNP-CB-024-1 | ecosystem: Environmental > Aquatic > Thermal springs > Hot (42-90C) > Sediment... | reverse complement strand
AACAATCCCCTTATTTCTTGTCAAGCCCAATTTCACACGAGGCACTACAACCCCCTTCCCAATCCCAACCCAGCCAAACTAGCCCACCTCCCACTGCCCATACCCCACTAAACCGTCGAAGTCAGGAAAAACCAGCGAATGTCAGTGCAGAGAATGCCCGAACCCTGAAGTCCCCATCAAGCATCTTTGCAGTCATCCATGCGGCAAAAGAACCTAAAAGCACCCAGAAGTTCGTCAAAAGCTGGACAAGTCTTAGATTGTCCGCCCCAAGCGCTATAAACAGAGCGTATGTCCAAAACATGAGCGGAGGTTTTTTCTCGACGAAAGACACATAAGAATCACCGCCAAGAAGAAGTTCTCTGCCCATTAGGAAGAAGTCAGTTTCATCAATGTTTTGAATTTCCCAGATCAAAGCAGGCAAGCGCCAGACAAATACAAAGGCAACCAGCCCTGTCCAGAAGATTGCTACACGCTTCGTGTGGCATGCTTCAGCAGTTGTATTCTCCATTGGGCTTGCGCATGTTGGCTTCATACAAGTAGCGTCTTATTCGTAGAACCCTAATAGATCAGAGGCTTTGTCTCGTTTGGTCTCCCACTGATCCCCTTTAGCGTCTTCTCAACTGCCTCCTTTGCCTCCTTTATGTTGTCTTCTGGTCCACCAAGATATAGCCTTCCATAAGCGCCGAATGTCCTTACCTCAAGAAGATTTATGGGAGAGCGCTTTTCTGCCTCGTTCGCTGCAATTGAGGCATAAGCGGCTGGCTGAACCTCAAGGATATACAAGGATTCGTTTTCAAGAATGAACTGACCGTGCCTCATCCTGTTAATGAGGTGAGTCTGATAGTTGTTTATTCCTGTGATGATCTCGCTCGACTCTATCGCAGGGCACAACCTATCTTCTTCCTTCAGACCCAGGTAGTCGAGCACACAGGCGCCTGCTGCCTTTATTTGCCCCTGATCCCTGTGGTGCACCTCGAGCATCCCATAAGCCCTTTCCACAATGAGAAGCCCAGGTATTGCCTTTGTTTTCTTCAAAATCATGTCCAAAATTACATTTATCTGCAGTCCTGGGGCGATCTCGATAAAAAGCGCTGCCTCCCTTTCCAGCGGATGAAAACCATGCGAAACAGTGGCAAGAAATGACGCCAGTTGGGGCTGAAGCACATCCAGATAGATGAAAGACCTTAGTTCTATGCCTGCTTGCACTTCCTACCTCAGCATCATGGGCGACTTTTCGACCTTTTTCTGAAGAAGCATCAAGGCGTCCAAGACCTGTTCTGGTCTTGGTGGACACCCTGGAATATACACATCAACAGGGATGATGTGGTCAATGCCTGGCACAACTGCATAGTTGTCGTAAAAGCCACCGCTACTAGCACACGCCCCAAATGCAATGACCCATTTTGGTTCACACATCTGGTCGTAAACTGTCTTCAATATCGGCGCATTCTTGTGCGTTATGGTGCCTACAACCCAAAGAAGGTCGCTTTGCCTTGGAGTGAATCTGGGTATCTCGGCGCCGAATCTTGCGATATCGTAGTGAGCGCAAGACACGCTCATATACTCCATGCCACAGCAGGCAGTGACAAAAGGATACTGGAAGAGCGACCACTTCCTTGCCCATCCGATGGCTTCTTGAAGCTTGGTTGTAAAGAATCCAGATGCCCTTGTATCTTCAAAGTCCTTCATGACAAAGACCTCCTAATGTCACTTTTAGAATAAAACGAGTGTAGTTGTCAATTTGTAATTGCTGCTAGGCTGACAGATCGTGGTTTAGCGCGCCGACAACCGGCTCTTGACCTTCCGCATGTTTTACACGACAATAGCGTGCGGAGGACGATTAATGGACAAAGGGCCGTCCTGTGAATCGCACGGTCACTTCGTCGTTAGTGCAAAAGTCTCGAGGTGGGCATTTTTCGCAGTTGGGCTTGGATTCTTAGGGTTTCTCTTGCACAGGGTGGGAATAGAGGCGATTGGTGAGGCGATAGGGCGCGTCGGGTACTGGTTTTCTGCCATCGTTCCAATGAACATTTTCTGGTATTTCACAGATGCTTTGGGGTTGCTTATAGTGATTAGATCCAGTTGGGACGGACGAAATCTAAGCGCGTTGTTTCTTCTGAAAGTGCAAGTATGCGGGGAAGCCCTCAACAATGCGACCCCTTTTATGAACCTTGGGGGTGAGCCAATCAAAGGATTGATGCTGAGTGAAACAATAGCAGGGCGTGACGCGATAAGCGTGCTGATTGTTGACAACACGATAAAATATCTCGCAACTGCTGTTTTCGTCGCTATGGGATTTGCTTTGTCCTTGTTCCTTGCTGATCTCCCGCCATCTTTTCAGTGCCTGCTTGGTGTAGCACTCGGCGTTTTCGCCCTAGCAGTGACTCTGCTTGCGTTTGCTCAGACCCGAGGACTTGTTGCACGCACTCTATCTCTGTTATCGTTTCTCCCCAGTAAACTCCGTCCCCCTGAACACCTTCGCAATTCCGCAGGAAGTGTGGATACCGAGATAGCACGATTTTACCGTGAAAACCTTACAAGCTTTTTTCAGACTTTCTTGCTCCACTTTCTATCCCGCCTCCTTGCAGTTGCAGATGCCTTTTTTGTTTTATGGCTTTTGGGGACTTCGCCATCGTTCAGTATCGCAGTCCTGGTTGTTTCCATCAGCATACTCATCAACTTGTGTTTTTCGTTCATCCCTTTGTCGATGGGGGCATCTGAGGGGGGGCAATATCTTTTGTTTCCTGCACTTGGGCTACCCCCAGAGACAGGGGTAATCTTTGCTCTGATAGGACGCATCCGAGGGTTGATTTGGATTGCCATCGGTTTGGGTCTCCTTGCACTTAGTCCATTCAGAAAGCTTGGGAAACGGACGAACTCATGAGCAGGATGCCTGTGGGATTGACCATCATTTCAGTGCTGACGGCAGGAACCTTGATGTTTGTCGGCCAGACAAAGTTATCCCCAACCAACGATGAGCCAGCAAGCGTATGCTCTGGATATGTGTATCTCAAAACGGGCAGGCTTGTGGATGCCACACACCCCCCCCTGATTCGCTATTTCATCGCTCTACCCCTTTTCCTCCTCCAACCTTCTGCTCTTCCCGATGACCCTGATGCCGAGAAAGACTGGCATGTATTCGGCAGGAGGTTTCTGTTTTCCAACCGTGTTCCGTGGCAAACTATCTTGTGGGCAACGCGCAGTGCCGTCATCATCCTTTCTATCTCGCTTTTGTTTCTTGTGTTTGCTTGGACACGCCTTCTCTGGGGGGTGTGGGCTGCAACTTTTGCCTCGATTTTTCTGTCATTCGAACCCACCCTTATGGCTCATGGTTCACTTGCAACCTTGGATGCAGGTGCAGCCTTATTCTTCTTTTTGTGTGTCTTCTCGTACTGGTATTATCGCATTTCGCCGTCCAAGCCGAGGTATCTTTATTTTGTTGTTTGTCTTTGTTTTGCTCTCACGAGCAAGTTTTCCAATGGGTTACTATTACTTGCGATGCCTATAACAGGTGCACTCGCTGGTCGCCTGTCCCCCTCTGCCCCAAGTTTGCGCTTTCGTTTACTTGCCCTGTTTGTGCTTGTCCCTTTGATTGCTGGCGCGATTTATGGATTTCGCTCTAGAAAGATCTCGCAAGACCCTCAAATCGTTGTCAATCGTGAGGCTAAGGCGATTGCTTCAGGAATAGAGGCGGTTGCCCGTGTTCTTCATACTGATTCTTTAACCCTGATGAATGTGCCAATCCCGCTATATGACCTCCTGAAAGGGGCAGGACTGCAGGTGTTTCACGCTATGGCACAGGACAAGTGGGAAGACCCTGACTTCTACCAATACCTGAACGGCGAATATTCCCGCACAGGATGGCGCACTTATTACATTTGGACATTCATCTTGAAGAGCACGATTCCCACCCTTTTCCTTACTTTAATCCTTGCCATATTCCTGTTCGTTCGGGTTCTTCTCCCAAAAAAGTTCGTCGGTAGCCGCGAGCCTGCCATCTTACAGGGAGAGCACCATGGGGGTTCGCAACTCAAGGTCTGGCCTTTTCTTGTAGTGCCTCCGCTTTTGCACTTTTTCGTGTGTTCCATGGGCACGATCGCTATCGGTCACCGCTATTTGCTTCCCATTTATCCTTTTCTTGCCATGGGCGCAGGCTTTCTGGGATTTCTGGCGAGAAGGAGCCTTTTGTATAAAATGATGATTGGCATCGTGCTTGTCTGGCATATTGTCTCGTCGCTTGCCGTCTGGCCCCATCAACTTGCTTATTTCAATGAGGCTTTTGGCGGTCCCAGAGAGGGCTATCGCTACTTGGCTGATTCCAACATAGACTGGGGGCAAGATCTTTTGTTCTTGAAAGATGATGTAACGGATCGTCGCACACAAGGCTTTTCAGTTTATGGCGATGTTTTTGGAACGGTCCGCCCTGAGGACATAGGGTTTGACTTGCCATCCATCCCGGACATCGAGACAATAAAGGAAGCTCGAACACCCACAACGGTCTACTTGAGCGTGAATCGCTATCTGTTGCGATCCGTTGCGCATCCTGACGGACTTTACACATGGCTTCAGAACAGGGCTCCAGACAGGATCATTGGGGTTTCGATCCTAGCATTTGACCTACAACCTCTGCATAGTTCTCGATAATATAGCTCGTATGTTTGCGCCATCTTCGAACGATGTCCGCATAGACCGCTACAAGGTCAGAATGCGATGGAGCGATGTTCGAAACTTCAAACGGATCAGCCTGAAGGTCGAACAATTCTTGAAGGTCAGTCTCGAGTGTCCAGATGAACTTGTATTTCCCGTCTCGCAACCCAAACTGGCTTGCTGGCGGGCGAGCTCCTAGCATAATCAACCTAGGTTGTCTGGAAGATGTAAGGTCTCGCCCCTTCATCGTAGGTGGTATTTCGTGTCCTAGGAGGCTGAGGAGTGTTGGCGCAAGGTCTATGTGGCTTGTGGGTTCGTTTACGACACGGCTAGTAACACCTTTTAGCTGCGGACCAAAAAAGGTCGCTGGAACCCAAACCGCCGGCTCCCAGATGGTGGGTCCGTGAGTAAAATCTCCCGGGTGCTGACCGAAGCTTTCCCCGTGGTCCGAGACCACCGCAACGAGAGTGGTGTTAGATAGCCCCTGTTTTTCGATTTCCTCGTAAAGATGTATCAAAACTGAATTTAAAAAACGCATGCACTGCTTGTATCGCTGTAAGTCCGACGCATTGGCGGTGCTTGTAGTAGCGACATCATCGGGAACTCCATAAGGGTGGTGCCCACTAGCCATCTGCACAACAAGGAAGAATGGTTGGTCGGGTTGTGATAGTGCCCATCGTAGCGCAGTAGACATGGTTACACGATCGTCAAGACCCCATGAGTAGCGCCAAGCCCCTTCGGTTTGTGGCATGTTGCTCAAATCATAGATTACATCGAAGTCTCTGTCTTGTAACAGGCGGTGAGTCGCGTCAAATGTAATGTCTTGAGAGCTAAACAAAGCGGTGCGGTAGCCTGCCTTTTTTAGGATAGTAGATAGGCATTCGCTCGGTAGTCTCGGGTTGATCACTGAAATCGGTTCGGCGCTAGGATGGGGGAACTCTGAACACAGGATTGAGAAAATCGCATTAGTTGTCTGTGGCCATGTAGTATAGTGGGCATGCAATGACACCATGTTGTCCATCGTTTGCGGAAACACCGAGAAGAATGGCATTAGTTCAGGGTCTTCATTGTAATAGACCGCACCGACGCTTTCCAAAATGACAAGAATCAGGTTCGTCATGGCTGGAGTACCGCCGTTCACTGGGGGGGAGTCGAGAAACGATGGTGTGGTTGGGGAACTAAGGTCGAAGTAAAACTGGAAGGACTGATTTTCCCTATAGTTGGTTGCCTCGCGCAAGAAACTGAAACCCCATGATGCGACAAGATTATGAGGGAAAGAACGGTCCAGTTCCCAAGTACGAAGCTGTGCGCCAGTGAGTTTCCGAGACTTAAGACCGGGCAACAATGTCACATGGAAAACCGCTAGAACTGCGATGAGAAACCAGAGTTTTCGCCACTTCGGAACAAGGGGAGAGATGCGATCGGCAAGACGAAGGCTTGCATAGACCGCCAGGCTTGCAGAGGCAACGATAAAGGCAAGAGCAGGTGGGGTGAAGTAACGCGATAAGGAATCCACGAAACTCAGGGCTGAGCCATGTTGTGCCTGAAGTCGAACGATATCTATGACCGTTTTGTCGAGCGTGGTTCCTATCGCAACAGTTAGATAAACCGACACTACCCCGAACACCGCCAGCAAGCCTTGCAAGATTGCCGCTACGACCCGCATTGTTGTTTCGGTTGTGATGACTGCCAAAGGAAGCAAAACTAATGTCGTAAACGCACCCACCCAAAATGCCGACCACACATCTCCCCCGAAAAGTAGAGGTATTATAAGGGCGAGTTTCCGCTGAGGGATGTTCCCGTAGAGTCCGCTGAAGGCACAACCGATTTGAACGCATTTCTGGAAAGCGATCCATAGAAAAGCAGCAGTAAACTGGCGAAGTGCGAAGATTTTGACTCGCGAAAGAGTCATGCACGGAATATAAAGAGCTCGTATTATCCTGTCAACGGTTCGTTCGGTCTCAACGGAAGTTGCCTGTTACTCCTCGGTAGCGCGATACAACGCAAGCGCTGCCTGCTCACACAAAACCCGAGAAGATTTAGTGATAGTAAGAGCGGTGTCTCAGATACTCACGAGGATTATTGAATTTTAAGAGACTCATGGTATGTAAGGCGCTTGCTGGATTTTTGGCATCTCGATAAAGTTAAGGATGACTTGGCAGGCAAGAAGATTTCTTTTGATAGAGAAGGACATAGTCATATTCATCGTTTTGTTCTCGCTTTATTGGTGGACAATCCCTCTTCAGACACAGGACGGTCCAAACCATAAAAAGGTGGCTGTAACACTCGAATGATTGCCTAACAGTCCTGTGGAAAAGGGTGTGTACAGAAGCAATATGGGTCCGTTCCAGACAAACGAACTCTTTCCTCTGGTTTATACCCATGTTTCCAAGTTTGTATCAATTGACACATACGAAAAACTATTCACAGGTTTTTTCTTGGTCCTCCTGGCAGTCTCCTATCGGTATTTCTTGAGTGTTTGGTCGCCTGTCAGTTCTTCCCTATGGGTCATAGTGTTGCCGCTCTTATTTTTCCCTTTGTTCATCAGGGGAATGTATAACTTTCTTGCAAGTGTTCCCCTAACTTTTGCATCGCTCGGGCTTTTAAGAAGAGGAGTGGAATAAAGGCGCATCGTGTATTTTCTCCCTTTTTTGTCTTCTGTTATTTCGCTTATTTAGCTCATCCTTTTCCCTTTTTCTTGCTCCCTGTTTGTTTGCTCTTCCTCGGTGTTCGGCAATTTCAAAGCGTGCGGCTTCATCTCTTGATATATGGTTTGGTTGTCCTGCTTTTCCTGTTTTTAGGTTTCGTCGTTCCTCTTATAAACGATAGTTATGTTGCAACAAAAATCCCTTTCCGTTTCAGTAGCTTACCCGTCTTGATAGCAACCCTTTTCAATGGAACTTTTGTGTTTTACTCAATTCCACATGTCTTATTAGTCATTCCTTATTTCGCTTTGCTTCTTGGTTTGGCAGTTTATTCCTGGCGAAAATTTCGTTGGGAACATAAAGTTTACTGGGTGGCTTGTCTTTGCCTGTTTGCTCTTTTTCCCATGCAGGGACGCGGGGGTTCGTACCTTAACGATAGATTTCTATTGTTTTTGTGGTGCTTTGTTCCGTTGGGTATAAGTTTTCCGATGCAAAGGGTAAGGTTGATCCAGGTGCTTTGCGTGATGACATTTGTTGCTCATGGGGAGATGGTCGGTGTGGGCATGAGCAAGGTCTCAGAGGTAGCTCACGATGTTGAGGATATGCTCGAATCCCTCCCTTCTTATAGCCGTCTCTATACCATGAACTTCGATACGAAAGGACCTGCGATAAACTATCACAGCCTTTTCCATGTTTGGGCGGTCTATGACCATTCAAAAATCGTATCTTCCCCAAACCTTTTCGCGCATTTTGGCCTAGTGCCCCTATCGCGACTTTACACTTCGTCGCCTACATACTTCCCGTCCCTCCCAGAAAACTTCGCCGAGGCAACTGCAAAGAAAAAAGGTGTGGAAAGCGCGGATCTGGTGGATACATGGTCATTCGTTGAAAGGGAGAAAAACTTTGAAAAGGTCATTGCAACAGCAGCCTATTATGACTATTGGCTCGTGCTAAGTCCACCCCCCGATTTCGTGATGCTTCTAAAGTCCACGCCTGGTCTCAAAAAGGTTTCCGAGAAAGGCAACATCTCTCTTTGGCACTTCGAAAATGCGAAAAGCTTCATTCCCCCTTTGCCAAAGCCTTATTGAAACCTCCGACCCGATGGATATTTGATACGGAGATGGTTTAGTGCTACGATCCTGCCCTGTGATTTTTGCATACGAGAACCCTATGACAAGCGAACCACCGCTAAATGGTCGGAGACCGTCAGAAGTACCGAGCGGTTTTTTGAGAACCTTCTCTATTCTCCATTGTGTGTGGTTTGCCGCGCTTTTGTCTGCTTGGGTCGGACTTATGCTGAGTTCTCCCTTCGACCCGGATTACGCTACTGGTGAGATGCTTGACAATCTGCTGGCTTGGGAGGAAACTGGGGTACTCTATCCCTCCCTCGACACATCGTTTGGCCCATTCCGTGTCCAAAACTATCCGCCATTGTTCTTTGCTATTGCGCGATTTCTTTCCTTTTGCGGGCTCCACCCTTTGGCGTCTGGGCGCTTGTTGGATCTGCTCGCGATGTGTGCTACCTTGTTTTTGACTTTTAGGTGGCTAAGAAACTATGGGCTTAACACTTTATGGGCGCTTTTTGGCATCTCTCTTTCGTCTAGCAATGTTGCCTTCCTCATTCGTCCTAAGTCGACTCCAGGTTCTGTGGAGGGGACAAATCCACCTCTTGACATTGCGAAGTCACCACGATGATAATCAAAACCTGGCGCTCTTTGATCATCGAGGACAAGATGAGATCGTTGAGACCCATAATGGCTGTCCCTTACGCCTTGAAGCACTTTGCGAAGGATGGAGTTTGGGTAGGAAACCTGAATGTCAATGTCACCAACCTATGCACACAGCATTGTCCTCATTGCAATGCCCTCCCCGAAGGGGCTGTGGGTCAGGGTCGCTTTTTGAGCTTCAATGAACTGCGTGATGCGGTGCGTAACCTTCCTTCTATGCCCATGAGCATGTCCTTTTCAGGTGGCGAGCCGACGCTTGCGCCCGAGCTACCCGATATGCTCGAATGGGCATCGAGCGTCTGTCCTTTCGGCATCAATCTCAACACAAACCTTTACGGCGAAAGCGAAAGATTCAGGCGCTCTGTGGAAACAGCGCTCAAGGTCAACGCCCGAATAGATGTTAGCTTTGACGGGTTTGGTGAAGTGGCTGACCGCTTACGGGGGGCATATGATGTGGCAAAAAGGGTCGAAGAAAACCTAAAGTGGCTTGCTAAACGACGGCAAGAGCTCGGCTCTCGTTCTGTTGTGACTGTGCATACGGTGCTGAACGACCTGAACCTCTCTCAAGTGCCGCAAATATTCTTGTTATCACTGACCCTCGGTTTCAAGCAGACGGTTGCCCCTGTGAATCGCTTCTTTTATCATACGGGTTGCGATGATTCCTCTTTCTCGCTAACTTTTTCTTCGCAGCTCACCGCAGTGCTGAAGATGGCAGAAGGATTGCCAAACATCGGTCAGTCTCGAAGATTTTTGTGGGGAATACTTGCGTACACTAGGGGGCAGGCGCCTAAACTTTGTCCTTATCTACATCCATTGCTGAAAACTTATAAGGTTTTTTTAGGTCCCGGAGGAGAGGTGACCCTGTGCGATAGGACAGAGTCGCTCGGAAACTTGCTTGAGGAACCTTTCTTGGAGATGCTAAAAGGCGAGGCGTACAAGAAGGTGATCGAAAGGTTTCAAAAGTGTGAAGGCTGCTGGCTAATCTGTTTTGTGGAGCCTGTCCTTGCGGTTAGTCCGTGGGTTGGCAGGTTTGGGCTTTGAAAGCAGTCCTTTTTGTGCCACTTTGCAACCTCAGTGGAATAGAATCTTGGGCACGGGGACAGCACTTTCTTCTTGACAGGGACTCCTAGTCTTGGGAAAATAACATCTTGTGGCTCGACAAGGAAAAACGGGTGGACCAAGGCAAGTTGAGCAAAGATTTGTGTGGCCGTCAGAGCTATCCCCTCCACACAACAAGGAGGCAGAGCAGGCACTGCTCGGGTCGCTTTTACTGGATGCGGAGGCGATCCCTATTGCGATAGAGACCGTTATTCCAGATGACTTCTATGTCGAGGAACACAGGCTTATTATGCAGACAATCTGTGACCTGTTCGAGAAAGGTGCGCCTGTGGACTCGGTTGTGGTTGCTGATGCGCTGCAGGAGCGAGGCGAGCTCGACAAGGTTGGCGGCCGTGCTTTCCTTTCAGTGCTCGAGGGCTTGGGTAAGCCAAGGGGGTCTGTGGAGTTTTTGGCGAAACTCGTCAGGGACAAAGCGCTTGTGCGCCGCGTGATGGAGGCGTGCGGGGCTGTGCTGTCCGAGGGTTACACAGGGGAATTCGATGCTGAAGAGTTCCTGGATCGAGCGGAGCAGAAGGTATTTCAGGCTTCCGAGAGGCGAATAAGGGGTAATGTCAGACCTCTCAGAGATGTGCTCGACAGGGCAATCGTAAGGCTTCGAACGCTTTACGAGCGCCACGAGCATATCACTGGAATTCCCAGTGGATTTGCTGAACTGGATAACTTGACATCAGGGTTTCAGAAGTCTGACCTGATTATCATTGCTGCAAGACCTTCAATGGGGAAGACCAGCTTCGCTTTGAACATCGCCATAAATGCTACACAAAGGTCAAATCCGTTCCATGTGCTTTTCTGTTCGCTCGAGATGAGTGAACAGCAGATAGGCGACCGAATCCTTGCTATCTGCTCGCGCATCCAGTCTTCGGCGGTTCGTTCTGGCTACCTTGCAAAGGCGCAACTAAAAGAGATCGAGGATGTGAAGGAAAGGATAAAGAATGCACCTTTATACATTGATGATTCCCCCAAACTTTCAGTGCTGGAACTGCGGGCAAAGGCAAGAAGACTAAAGGCTCAGTCGCGTCTGGACATGGTTATTGTTGACTATTTGCAGTTGATGGAGCCATCAGACAAAAAACTTACAAGGGAACAGCAGATCGCCGAGATATCGCGTTCGTTGAAGGCACTGGCGAAGGAACTTGACATACCTGTCATTGCCCTGTCACAACTTAGCAGGGCTCCAGAGGCAAGACCAGGCAAAGACAAAAGACCGCATCTATCGGACCTGAGGGAGTCTGGCGCTTTGGAGCAGGATGCAGATGTGGTCATCTTCCTGTATCGTCCAGAATACTATGAAAAAGAGCAGACAAAAGAGGAAGACAAAAGGATCATGGAGGTTATTGTCGAAAAGCAAAGGAATGGACCGACAGGGGTGGTTCGCCTCGCCTTCTTGCGAGAGTTTATGCTCGTCTCGTCACTTGCGTGACAATAACATTTGGGCGTACACATAATAGGGGCGAATGGAGGGTTGCCCATAGAATCTTGCGCCATGTCCTCGCATTGTGCGCTCTCTCGATGTGCTTTGAGCGCTATATCTAGCCTCAGCTTGGTTGTGTGCGCCTTTACACCTCGGGGAGTCTATTGGCGGTTTTATTGGAAAAAATCCTTGTCAGTCTTTTTGCCTTGAGCGAACGAGCAGTGCAACAGCAAGAATAAGACCGAAGATCCCGAAGAACAGGCTGGGTGCCCCTTCACGACTCGCCTGACAACCGCTACCACCGCCTCCACTTGATGGTGTAGTTTCCTCGTGCACATCTTCTGCGGTATCTGGCACAGCGTCTGGCGAACACCCTGCCACCTGCGTTCCCTTGCAGTTTCCTTGCCCATCGCACATGTCGTTGATTGTGCAGGGGTCCTTGTCGTCGCAAGGCGCTCCTTCCTCGAGCGGGGCATACAAGCAAACCCCCTGAACGCACTGACCTATCGAGGCATAGCAGTCGCTTGGTGGGGCGCTACAAACCTTATAAATGCACGGGTCAGCGTTGCACTGCCCTGTTGTCGTGTTGCATCCAAACTGGCACACAGTTTCCCTTTGGGCATATTGACACTGTCCTGCAACACACCGCCCATTCACACCTTGCACGCTGGTGGTCGCATCCTTGCAGTTCGGTGAAAGGTCTGGGCAAGCCTTGGGCTTCCCCCTGCAAACTCCATCCCCAGAGCAAACATCATTTTCGGTGCATGGGTCTTTGTCATCGCACTTTACCAAAGCCTTTTTTGGAATATCGAAGTTGCACACCCCAGATACGCAAACCCCGTAGCAGTTGTCCACTTCCAACACACAGTCATCGTCAGACTGACAAGCCTTTATAAAGTTCGCAGATATGGTATGGTCTTCTTCTACACTCTGGAACTCGTAGTGCGTGACCGCCCCCACTGATTGCCCATCAACGAAGACTTCAGAAACAATGAAACCAGGGTCTGGCAATATCTGGAACGCGATAGGTTTCTGATGCTGGACAAATACCTCGCCGTTTTCATCACCAGAAGGCGTAATCGTTCCATGACTGCTCTGCAAAACCTTTATGATATGACCAACATCTGCGTGTATGTAAAGGACTGGTGGCTCGCCCGAAATATTTGGGGATTCGACCAAAACTTGTGCATCGCCAGATGGAAGAGGTGCTAACCCGCCCTTCAAAACCAGTTTGAGGGTTGCGGACGCATCTTTGTCAATCATAGTCCACGCCTCGTCAGCAACTACCCAGGCGCTATTGCTTTTCAGTCTAAACTGAGCCTTTGCCCCAGTATTCGAAACTGTCGCATCGACCGTCACATCCTTGCTTCTGGGAAGGTTGACCTGCAAAGATGTCGGTTCCACAGACAGCACAGCATGTCCAAGCTCGAAGTCCAGCCGTGCCAGGCTGTTGTTTTCCACTGCGACATTTTTCGTTGCTATCCCATAGCCAGGCGCAGTGGCGAACGCTTGCACGACCGAACCAGACGGTGCAAACAACATGAATAGCCCGTCTTCAATCGCTTGGTCTTCTGGTGTGGCGATGGAAATGTTTTCATACACATCAGGGATCCACACCTTTGCGCCAGAAATGCCAGCGGATGTCTCTGCATCCCTTACAAATCCAATCAGAAGCCCACCCTCAATTTCTGCACATTCAGAAAGGGCTACGATTTCCAGGTCGTCAATATACCATCCATCCTCCTGAACTGACCCGTCGGATTCGAATGCAAATCTAAGCGCAAACTGGGTGGATGCAAACTCTGGACCAAGCGTTATGGTTACATTTGTCCACTGTTGTGCGACAGACCCTGACGCTGGTCCATAGATGGTGTGCCATGTGGTGCCTCCATCTGTGCTTGCCTCGACACTCGCAAAATCATATCCACCTTCGGTTTTTAGATAGTGCCAGAAAGAAACCTTTATCCCGCCAGCACCTCCGGATGTATCCAACACTGGCGTTCTAAGGAAACTCTGCTCGTTGCTATTGTAATCTTTAGAGAGCGATGTAGCCCAAACCTTTTCGCCCGAGTGTGCGGATTTGGGACCAGAAGTCGGCACTCCCCATGCCCATGAACTATTCCTCCCCGAGGCAATAAGCCCTCCATCAGAGCGCTCGAAATCCGAGTCAAAGACCTTGGTTATATCCTGCTTATAGCCTGGGGCATTGCAGTCCCTTGATTTTGCCAATCTAAAGTCCTTTGCCAATCCACCAATCCCGACAGAAACAACCTCGCTTTTAGAATCATGCCCTTTGAACTGCGGAGTAACCGTGACTGTGTAGTCATATCCGCCATAGACTGAAAGCGAATACCAGCCAGTGAATGGATTTGTGAATGTCACGCGTCTGTCTTGGGTTTCCTCAAATAGCGCCTCGACCTTTGCGTAAAGTGGCCACGCATGAGTCCCTTCATCCTTTACCGAACCATGCAAAGTGACTTGTTGAGCAGGACTAAGCACGATGTCTGTTCTTGTAAGCTCATTCGCTAGAACTGTCGTCGCCTTTAGTCCCACACCATAACCATATCTCGATGCTAGAAGCGTATGGGAACCAGGCGACGCCACAATGAAAAACAAACCGTCATCTGCCTTATCATCTTCTGGCGTCGTCAAAGACTTGGTCTTCTTTCCGCTGTCGAGACTTATCTTTGCGCCGGCAACCCCCTTTTGTGTTTGACCATCCTTCACATATCCTGCCACAAGACCAGCGCTCTGAAGCACGCAGTTTTCCAATGTTATCCGCACATCATCAACATACCAGCCAGCGTAGTTTTCGCTAAAGTCGCTTTTGAACCTGAACCGAACCTTAAAGTTAGGCACAGCGAACTCTGGACCAACCCTGACCTCCATGTATCTCCATGTTGTTGCTATCTCGCCAGACACAGGACCCCACGCAGTGACCCATGTATTGCCACCATCATTTGAAACATCAACATAAGCACGGTCGCAACAGCCTTCAGAGCGCAGATAATGCCAGAAGGATATCGTGACCCCTGCGCCCCCACCGCTTGTGTCTATTGCAGGCGACATGATATACCCATCCTCGTCGTTCCCGTAGTTGCCAGCAAGGTTCGTCCCAAATGCCTTTTGCCCCGAGTGCGCACTTCCGGGTCCGCTTCGCACCTCGCCCCATTCCCACGATGTATTTCCAACAACCTCGAAGCCCCCGTTGTCAAGTTCGAAGTCTGTTTGATATGCGACAAAACCTTGTTCCACAGCGTAAAGGCTTATATCGTCAATATACCAACCGCTATAGCTCACAGACCCGTCCGACTGGAACTTGAACCTTATCAAAAGGTTTTGCACAGCAAACTCGGAGCCCAAGCCGAGCTCGACCTTTTGCCAAGCCTTTGCAACCGCACCAGAAGACGGACCCCACACAATGCTCCATGTCGTTCCGCCGTCTTTCGATACCTCGACCGTCGCCTTGTCATAAGTGCCCTCTGATTCAAGATAATGCCAGAAGGTTAGCCTTAGCCCGTTCACGCCTGCCCTTGCATCTATTGGAGCAGATACAATCCCACCGTTTTCGTCATTCGCGTAGTCCCCGTTCAGTTTTGTCGCAAAAGCCCTTTGTCCTGAATGCGCCGTGCCCGGTCCGCTTGTAGGCACGCCCCATTCGAACGAAGTCGTGCCGAATGTCGTAAACCCAGCGGGCGAATCCTCGAAGTCTGTTGAAAACAGGATGTTAGCAGATGGGGCATAGCCATCTGTGTAGCAATCCGATGCCTTAAGTTCAAAGTCGAGGACAACTGGGGTGTCATGTGCGGTTACTTCCCTGGATGCCTCGCCATACCCGCTTAGAAAAGCCTGAGCCTTTACTGTGAATGGAAGGTCTTGAAGTAGATAACCTGAATAGTTGCCAGAAAATGGGTCTGTCCAGAAGGAAACAGGTTCGCCTTCACCAACAGGCGTTGCAATGATCTTTGCGTAGAGGGGCCAGTTATGTCCAGAGCCATCCTTCACATGCCCGCTTAGTGGCACCCTAGGTCTTGGTGTCATGGTAATGTCTAAGCGGGTCGTCTCGTTTTCCTTGATCTCGATATTGTCGCGAGTTGCATCAAGATACCAGAAATGCTGGACCTTGACCTCCTGCAAGCCCACAGGCACATATTTCAAGCGATAAAACCCAGTCGCATCAGTCCGTGTCGAGCGAGAGCCAACAACGACCTTCGCCCTGGCGATCGGGTCGCCAGTTTCTGCATCCGTGACATACCCTTCCAAAGTCCCAGAAGGTCCGCACCATGATTGGGCGAGCGCGACTGCCTCAGCAACATTTATCTCGCCCCATCCAGTCGCCATGTTAGGCACATTGCCTGGTCCCTCGCCTCCGCACTGTGACGGATATGGGATTGGCGTCGCAGTCTGCTCTATGATAGTCTCGGTGATGGCATATTCGCCAATCAGGCAAGGTGCTGCATTCCAGATAAGCGCTACAAGCGCTGTCACATGGGGTGTTGACATCGAGGTTCCAGACCATTCCTCGAATGTGTCGTCCCCGTCAGCGGTTGAAGAGCGCACATCCACGCCTGGTGCAAGCACTTGCGGTTTCAAGGTTGGATAGCCACGAGGATTTATGGTGTCTGGGTTGTCGGTCGGACCCCAGTTTGAATGAGATGCATATTCCCCAGAGCTCTTTGTAGAAGACCCAACGCCTGTGACATTTCCGTAACGGGCGGGGTTTCCGACAGTATTGCATCCTGGAGGTTCAGGATACCAGCAGTTTGGGGCGTTGCCGTTTGCGAATGCTGGGTAAATCCCCGCTGCAACCCATGCATCTACGACGCCCTGATACCACGGGTCATATTCAGTTCCACAATCCCCCCAAGAGTTGTTGACAGAGTGCGGTCTTTTGTCTGGGTCAGGGTTTGCCTTGTTCAGGTCCCATGGGGCAGCGATGAACTGTGCGCATTCCAGAAGCGCGGTGTCCGTGCACTCGTCCGAGTTGCATCCCCTGCAGGCGATCCACTTTGCCCCTGGCGCCATCCCAGTAATATTGGTGCCTGTTGCATCCTGACCAACCATGGTGCCCATTGTGTGCGTTCCGTGTCCGTGGTCATCGTGGGGTTCACGGTATTCCCCATAAGGGTCCCACCAGTTGTAGTCGTGAACTAGCGAGCCATCCTGCTTTCCACGATATTTGTCTCGGACAACGATATGTGTGTATCTGACGCCTGTGTCAATGCTCGAGACTACCAAGCCGTCGCCAGTAATGCCAACCTCCCATGCTTGTGGCGCACCAACATGGGCGATATTCGGCTCAGGTTGTCCGCTTCCCAAGATAGATGATGGTTTTCGGCTCAGAGGACCCACAAGATGCAACACCTTCCTTGCCCTGATTTCTTTTATGCCTTTGGCTTTCAAAACCTCGGCAAGCGTGGCAGTGTCAGAGGATTCAACAGCGATGATGTTGTCAATCCAGAAGGACTTGTATTTCACCCCCCTCTTATCAAGGATTGCCTTTACCTCGCCTTGCGCCTTTTCCGCCGCCTTTCTAAGGGATTCCATCACGAAGACTCCCCTTGAGTGCCAGTCCATTTTGAAGGCAGGGGAAAGGTCAGGCTTGTCTTTGAAATAGATTAGGCATCCTGCTGACCCTTGCGCCTCTAACTGTTCCAAGACCTTGGGTTCGACAGATACCCCCTGTTCCTGAGCAAAGAATGACACCTTTTGCACATCGCTTGCCCCTCGCTCGATCCCGCACGCAATGAAAAAAGCGCCAGGACCGAAAAAGGCAAAGACCGCTAAAGGGAGAAGGCTTTTTATCTTGCTTCGCATTGTTCACCCCATGAAAAAGACGCCTGCTTTTACCACAAGGAAAAATTCTTCGTCAAGGGGTTTTTGTCGCTCGGAGGACATCTAACCTACGACCATCGCCTTTTCCTGGGCACACATGACATCGCAAGAAGGCCAGGTAAACTCTTTATCATCTTCCACTCCCTCCCCCTTGAGTCTTCAAAATCGCATTAGCGCACACATGATGCCAATATCTCGCATTAGTTCGAAGACTTTGGTTGCGTTGCCCTCTTCACTTTAGTCACTGGCTTGGAGGACCTTTTGACGATAGAGTGAGTGGAGCATTTTCGTCACCTTGCCCGGGCGTCCATCCCCAATCTGGATCCCGTCCAACCTTACGACCCCGATGACCTCGGTCGTTGTCCCGCAAAGCATAACCTCGTCAGCGCTAAGCAAGTCATCAACTGTGTATGTTCCTTCATACACGCCGTCCACTATCTCGCGGGCGATCTTCAGCAATACCCCTCTTGTCGCTCCGCTCAAGAGCCTTTCTGACAGGCTTGGGGTCTTCAAGACCCCATCCTTCACAAGCAAAACATTTGTCGCTGTCCCTTCATAGACTTCTCGGTTCTTGCCCACGAAAATCGCCTCGTATGCCCCTGCGTCCCTTGCACATAGCCTCGCAAGCGTCCTTGGAAGGAGGTTTGTTGTCTTTAGGTGCGCATAACGCCATCTTATATCTTCGAAGGTTATGGCAGACACACCCTCGTCATACATGCGCTCGTCAAGGCATGTGTGACCGTCAACTGCGATCATGATTGTCGGATGCTCTGGCAAAACCGTGTCTGACCTGAACCCCACATTCCCACGGGTGATTTGCATGTAGATCGTGCCTTCATCTAGTCCGCTCTGCTCTATCAAGGACAAAGTCCTTTCCAGAAGCCAGCCCTCGTCAAACCCAAGTTCAAGCCTTATCCCTTTTGCACTTTGCAAAAGCCTTTCGTAGTGTTCCTTCCAAAGGATGGGCTTGCCCCTTGCAAACCTCAGAGCCTCGAAGACCGCATCTCCGAACAAAAATCCACGGTCCCACACCGAAACCTTCGCATCTTTCGCATCAGTCACAACACCATCAATAAAGACCAGTGCCCTACCCTTTTCATCCACGCTCCACCTACCTTTCTTTTGGCACAACAAGGCGCCTCAAAGCCTCTGGCCATAGCATCGCCTCGGGATTTTCCAAAGCAAGATGCGACAACAACCTAACCCTTATCGCGAAACTGGAAAATGAAAGGACATCGAGGTCGTTCAGCCTTTTTCGACCGCTTATGACCTCATCGTTCAAAAGCACGCGCTTGCCTTCTGCTGGCACCACATACTGGGCATAAAGCCCATAGTTTTCAATCGTAGCCACCCTTTCGTTCAACCCTGGCAGAAGAAGCCCGCCCTCCTTCCCACCAACCGCTATCTGGGTCTTGCGGGTGCAAAACACCTCCCAATCCCTTTCATCATCTCGCCCCGCATGATAGACGACAAAAAGCAAAGCCACATCCGACAAAGCCCCGCCTTTTGCAAGCCTTATTTTTACATCGCCAATCCTCAGCAAATCCGAATATCTTATCTCTTCGCTGTAGGATTCGAGCACATCATCTCCAATATGCACGGGCGCGTCTCCAAGTCTCCTCACATAGAAGTGCCCGTCCACATAGGAGAGCAGGCAATGATACGGGCTTACTGTCGGGTCTTTGATCCTAACGATGTTCTCTTGCGCACTCCCAATAGTCGTGGTTGCCTTCGTTATCTCGTATTTGTAAACCCTGTCTTTGACCTCGATGAACAAAAAGGCATCTGCCGAGATCTCTTTCATACTGTGCGCCCAAAAGACCTGAGCCCTTCTTTTATCCTTTCTAATGCCTCGCTCAGTGACTTCTCGCGTTCCCTGAGCTCTTCGATAACATCCTCTTTCGCCTTTGCGAGGAAGTTAGGATTTGATAGCCTTTGCCTTGTCACCTCGAGTGCGCCCTGCTTCTCGTTCATCTCTTTTTCAAGCAAGGATACAACTGCATTCACCCTGTCTTCGCCTATCTCCACAAAAACATCGCCAAAAGGCAATACAGAAACCGCCTCTGCTTCAGTCCTCTCGTGATTTTGCACGATCTCCAGCGCCTGAAGCCTTGCAAGCCTCTCCACATCAGCCCTGTGTTCATGAATGTGGCGCAAAACTTTTTCGTCTCGTGGCACGACAATCGCCCTTATCATGTCAGCAGGCTGGACTTTAGCCTGACTTCGCACACCCCTTATCGCACTTACTAGCGCAAACACCTCGTCCATCGCCTGTGCTTCGTCATCCCATCTTGGGAACTCCAAGCCAGAAGGGAAGTCCGCAACCACGATATGCTCGGGCACTTTATCCAGATACCCCTTGAACTTTTGCCACAACTCCTCGGTCACGAAAGGCATAAATGGGTGAAGCGCCCTAAGAAGCGCGGAAAAGGCAAACACAAGTACATTCTGCGCTGCACTTCTCCTTTCGCCCCCCTCTGCAAGCGCCCCTTTTGCCATCTCGATATACCAGTCGCAGAAAGAATGCCACACAAACTGATAAAGGGCGTTCGCTGCCTCGTTGAACTTGAAGTCTTCAAGCGCCTGTTTCACTTTTGCAAGGCATTCGCCAGTCCTAGTAAGTGCCCACTTATCGGCAGATGAAAGGTTCAAGCCGTCAAGCCCTACCTTACCCGAAAACCCTTCCATGTTCATCGTGATGAACCTTGCTGCATTCCATATCTTGTTCACAAACTCCCTGTAGCCTTGCACCTTCTCCAAAGAAAGTTTCACATCCCGCCCCTGAGCAGTCAGCACCGCAAGTGTGAACCTCAAGGCATCCGCTCCCACACTTTCAACAAGCTCCATGGGGTCAATCACATTCCCCTTTGTCTTGGACATCTTTTTCCCGTATTCGTCACGCACCATAGCATGGAAATACACTGTCCTAAACGGCACCTTCCCCGTAAAGTGCAAGCCCATCATGATCATTCTGGCGACCCAGAAGAAGATGATATCGAAGCCTGTTTCCATCACAGAGGTGGGGTAGAAGACGCGCAAATCAGGTGTGTCGTCTGGCCATCCGAGGGTCGAGAAAGGCCACAGAGCAGAAGAAAACCATGTATCAAGCACATCCTCGTCCTGCTTGAAGGCTCGCCCCCCGCATTTTGGGCACTGATATTCCATGCTCGGCGCCTCCATGCCCACATAAATGCCATCGCATCCAGCGGTCTGACAATACCATACTGGAATCTGATGCCCCCACCACAACTGCCTTGAGATGCACCAGTCCCTTATGTTTTCCATCCACTGGAAGTAAACCTTCTCCCAGTGCTCAGGGATGAAGACAATCCTTTTGTCAGGGTCTGTCTCGCTCTTGTTTCGAACCACCTCGATGGCAGGCTCGGCAAGGGGCTTCATCTTGACGAACCATTGCATCGAGACCATTGGTTCAACGGGCACTTGCGACCTCTGACAATGTCCAACAATATGCTTGTAGTCTTCCACACGCACCAGAAGCCCAAGCGAGCGCAAGTCCCTGAGCACTGCCTCCCGTGCCTCGAACCTATCCAGACCTCGGTATTTTGCAGGGGCGTTTTCGTTTATTCTGGCATCATCGGTGAAGACGCAGATTATGGGGAGGTTGTGCCTTTGCCCTGTTTCAAAGTCTGCGAAATCGTGCGCTGGAGTTATTTTCACCGCACCAGTTCCAAACTTTGGATCAACTGCAATGGGGTCGGCTATCACAGGGATTTGCCTATCGCAAAGAGGTAGATGCACCATGCGACCTATCAAGTGCTTGTAACGGTCGTCGTCAGGGTGCACTGCGACCGCTGTGTCGCCAAGCATGGTTTCAGGTCTTGTGGTTGCAACGATTACCTTTTCATCTGAACCGACCACGGGATAAGCGATGTAATAGAGGTGCCCCATCACCTCTTTCTCTTCCACCTCAAGGTCGGAAAGCACTGTGCGGATTGCAGGAGACCAGTTGACCATTCGTCTGGCTCTGTAGATGAGACCTTCGTTGTAAAGGCGCACGAACACGGTGCGCACAGCACGAGAAAGCCCTTCGTCCAGAGTGAATCTTTCCCTTGACCAGTCAACCGAGACGCCCAGCGCCTTCATCTGAGCGGTAATCCTTGCGTGAGCCTTCTTTTTCCACGCCCAGACCTCACGAAGAAATGCCTCGCGCCCAAGGTCGAACCTAGTAAGCCCTCGTTTTGCCAGCAAATCCCGTTCGACTACCATCTGGGTGGCGATACCTGCGTGGTCTGTTCCAGGCAGCCACAGGGTGTTGTAACCGCACATCCTTTTGAAGCGCACGATGATGTCCTGAATCGTGAATGTAAGGGCGTGCCCCATATGCAGTGCCCCTGTGACATTGGGAGGAGGGATGGCGATGCTGAATGGCGGTTTGTCACTATTCGGGTCTGCCGTGAAATAGCCTCGAGATACCCATAGGTCATACCACGCGGGTTCAACTTCTTGATGACGATAGCCTTTTGACAATATCTCCATTTTCTAAAGCCCTCCAGCCCAAAAAGGCAACGAAATTTATCATATTTGGGAAGCGGGTGCGCAAAAAATGTTAGGGTTTGCGTAGCGATTTTCTATCGCTTGGAGGTTTATCAATCGCGTCCGAAGCAGTTCCTCTGAATGGCGCGCTCGTGAGCAAACCTAAGGATCGCCATGGGATTTCGCGGTTTCTGCAAGGCTTTACATAGATGCCATACGACGCATCAGGTCAACGCACCTGACCGAGTAACCCCATTCATTGTCATACCAAGCCACGACCTTGACCATCCTGCTGTTCGGGATGACCATGGTTGACTTGGCATCGAATATCGCTGAATGCGGGTTATGGATGATGTCGGAAGACACAAGTTCTTCCTCTGAAAATTCGAGGATTCCCTTGAGCTCACCTTCTGCCGCCTCTTTCATCGCAGAGTTTATCTCTTCGATCATCTTCTTTGGTTCTTGAACCTGAATCCTCTCGAGCTCACAAACGAAATCCACTATTGAGCCATCTGCCACAGGAACCCTTAGCGCCATGCCGTCGAGCTTTCCCTGAAGTTCGGGGATGATCTTTCCGATAGTCCTTGCAGCGCCCGTTGTGGTCGGAATGATGTTCGTTGCAGCGTTTCGTGCCCTTCTTAGGTCGCTTTTATGATACATGTCCAGAATGCGCTGGTCGTTCGTGTAGGCGTGCACCGTAGTCATGAACCCTCGCAAAACGCCAAACTTCTGGTGCAAAACCTTCACCACTGGCGCTAGACAGTTTGTCGTGCAAGAGGCGTTCGATACTATGCGGTGTTCTGGCTTCAGGGTATGGTCGTTTACCCCAAGCACGATTATTGCGTCAACAGAATCCTTTGGAGGCACCGTAAGCAACACCTTTTTCACATGTCCAGACCTCAGGTGCCCCTCTACCTGCTCCCTTTTTCTGAAAGCCCCTGTGGATTCAACGACGACATCCAGGTCATACTTTTCCCACGGCAGTTCTGCTGGTGACTTGAAGGACAAAACATCAACTGCCTGCCCATCAATGATGATCTGGTTTTCCCGAGCCTCGACCTTGCCCTTGTAGCGCCCATGAACCGAATCGAACTCGAAAAGTTTTGCAAGATAGTGGACCCCTTTCGCAAAGTCTTTTGGGTCCAAAAGGTCATTTACCGCGCACAGTTTGAACCCACCTTGTTCGAACATGGCTCTTGCTACAAGCCTTCCGATCCTTCCAAATCCATTGATTGCAACCTTGATCTCGTTTCCCATATTTCCTCCTATCCAATGAGCCAAGATGCTCTAACGGTTCAAGTATCCGAACTGAGCGCCCGAATGTCAATCGGAAAAGTCAATAATTCAAGAACTGCTGTCATCGGCACACTTGTGCAAAAATCACACATTAAACCTGAAGGTCATGATGTCCCCATCGTTTACAATATATTCCTTCCCTTCAAGCCTTATCTTCCCTAGTCTTTTTGCCTCCACTTCTGAACCGATCGCGATAAAATCGTCGTAATGGATCACCTCTGCCCTGATGAACCCCTTTTCCATGTCTGAATGAACGCATCCAGCAGCCTTGACCGCTGTCGTGCCCTTTGGTATAAGCCATGCCCTAATTTCGCCACCCCCAATGGTAAGAAAGCATATCAGATTCAGCACACGAAAAAGGCTATCTCTCATATTCTTTAGCAGGTTCCCCTTGAGCCCGTATGTCTTTCTGAAAGTTTCTTGCTCGCTCTCATCGAGTTCTGCGATCTCCTTTTCCATGAGTGCACAAACTGCATGGGTCTCCAGTCCATACGCAGGCAAGGAAAAAGACGAAAGCACTTCTTTTTCTGTCTTTCCCAGCATCTCTTCCCCTATATTCACTACCACAACCATGGGCTTTGCGGTAAGCAAGGTAAGATGCACAAGTTCGCTTCTAACTTTCTGGTCTTCCATGAACAAAAGTCGCTCACCTTCGAGCCATGCCTTGGCTAAAAACAACGCCTCGAGCTCTTCCTTTTTTACATCCTTCCCTTTCTTCTTGTCGGCCTCAAGACGCTGGATTCTGTTTTCAACCACTGCCAGGTCCGACACGATCAAGTCGAAAATGACATTTGCAAGGTCTTCCTTCGGTCGCCCCTCGTCAAACGCCCGAACAACTATGATGAATGCATCTGCTGGGCGCACAGTGTTGAGCGTGGCGGGGTCTAGACCATCGCTTTTTTCCTTCGCAGGCATCCGAACCTCGACAAGTTCGAGCGCAGGATATACCTTTCTTGCAGTCACAAAAATCTTGCCAAGCGTGTCCACCCGTTCATCTGGCAATGCCAAACTCGCTATTGCAAGCCCGCCCTTTTCTTTTGCCATCTGTCCACGAGAGAGCGCCTTGAAAAGCGTGGTCTTCCCGCTTTGCGAAAGTCCTATGATTGCAACCTTCATTGCTCCCTCCGCATCCCTGCCTGCATTTCATTTTGCACTTCTTTTGCTTTTGACATCATAAAGTTCTGGATGCGCGACAACGCCTCGTGATTATCCGCCTCGAACCTGAAAACAAGGACAGGCTGGGTGTTGGAGGCACGGACAAGCCCCCATCCATCCTCGAACCTTACCCTTGCACCATCCACTGATACCACATCAAACCCTTGGGCGCTAAAAAAGTCTACGAGCCTCGATACCACATCGAACTTTATTTCGTCAGGGCAATCAACCCTGATCTCGGGCGTCGAAACCTTTTTAGGCAATCTTCCAACGACCTCTGACAGAGGTACATTCGTGCGGGACAAGACCTCCAGAAACCTCGAGCCAGTATATATTGCATCATCGAATCCAAACCATCTGTGCCTGAAAAAGATGTGACCGCTCATCTCGCCCCCCAGAAGCGCCCCTTCCTCTGCCATCTTCGCCTTTATCAACGAGTGCCCGACCTTCCACATAATCGGCACGCCACCTGCCCTGAGAATCTCGTCAAAGAGCACCTGACTGCATTTCACTTCGGAAACTATCTTCGCACCTTTTTCTCCTTCCAGAAGCGCCAAAGAAAGCACAAGCAAAATCATGTCTCCAAACACTATGTCGCCCTTCTCTGTCACAACCCCAAGTCTATCTGCGTCCCCATCGAAGGCAAGCCCCACATCCGCCTGCACCTCGACCACCTTCTTTCTTAGCGCCTCCAGATTCTTTGGCACAGTGGGGTCTGGGTGGTGGTTCGGAAATGTGCCATCCATCTCGCAAAAAAGTGGGACAACCTCGACGCCCAGTCTCCTGTAAAGGGGCACCGCTACCACTCCCCCAGTGCCATTGCCAGCGTCAACCACCACTTTGAGCCTCCTTCCTCCCATCCGTGCGTCGGATGCAACCCTTTCAATATAGGGCGGGACAATATCGTATGTTTCTGCCTTGCCATGCCCGCTTGCAAACTTACCGCTTTCCGCAATCTTTTGAACCACCTTTATCTGCTCGCCGAACAATGCCTGCTTGAACGCACAAAGTTTGAAACCGTTGAACTCGTTAGGGTTGTGGCTTCCTGTGACCATCACCGCACCATCCACATCAAGGTGAAACATCGAAAAATACAGAAGTGGAGTCGGGATGACCCCAATGGCGATGGTGTCAATCCCCGTTTCCTGAAGCCCAGCCTGAATCGCTTGCAAGAAGCCTTGGCTCGATGGTCTGCAATCCATACCCACGGTTGCCTTTGAAATCCCAAGATTGCTAAGGTATGTGCCAAAAGCAAGCCCAAGCCAATGGACGCTTTCGTTGGTCAGGTCCTGCCCTATAACACCTCTTATGTCGTATTCACGAAAAATCTGAGGATTGAGTTTCATCTTGAACGCCTCCTTTGCATGGTGGTTGAAATCAAAGGTATTCAGTAAATCCTCTTCTTCTAAGTTCTTCGACAAGCGCTTTCACATCCTGAGTGCGCTCAACTGGGCACACAAGGCAAGCGCCTTTTGTCACCACCACTACCATGTCCTTGCACCCCACAGTGCACAAGATGCCCGCTGTGCAATAAAGCACATTGCCTGAAGAATCCAGCGATACGACACGCCCCCTCACGAAGTTCCCTTTGTCATCTGTGGGAAAACTACGGAGCGCCCTCCACGAGCCTACATCGCTCCAGCCGAAAGACGCAGGCACAACAACAAGCCCCTGAGCCTTCTCCATGACGCCATAATCAATGGAAATGTCTGGCATCTTTGCCCATGTGGTGAGCAGTGCGTCCGACGGCGCTCCAAGCGCTTCCAAGCGCACCACTTCCTCGACAAGGTCAGCAAGACCTGGCAGATGAATCTTTATTTTTTCCATCATCTGCTCGCACCTGAACACGAATATCCCGCTGTTCCACAGGTATCTGCCTGCCTTCAGGTAGGCGACGGCTCTGTCAAAATCTGGTTTCTCGACGAACTCAAGAATCTTGCGTGCCCTGTGCTTAGGTTCCTGCTGGTCTTCCCTTGCCTCGTGTTCGAACTCGCCAAACTTTATGTACCCGTAGCCAGTCTCTGGGTGCGTTGGGGTGACGCCAAGTGTCACGATATAGCCCTTCCTTGCATAATAGACCGCTGATTCGATGATTTCCAGAAAGGCATTCGTGTCAGCGACATAATGATCAGAAGGGAGGGCAATCAGGATTGAGTCTTTGTTTTTGGCGAGCAGGCGGGCACACGCAAGGGCGATACAGGGGGCAGTGTTGCGAGGCAGGGGTTCGGAAATGAAGTTTTCCAGCGGGATGTCCGAGAACATCTGTTGAAGTCTTGTGACCAGAAGCGATGTCGTTGCCACTAAGATGTTTTCACGAGGGACGACTGGTCTTATCCTTGCGTAGGTCTCTTCGACCAGGGAACGACCCGAGAAGAGTTGAAGGAGTTGTTTGGGGTGTTCTTCACGAGACA
>Ga0272449_1001264_pt1 | contig 26769 bp, 25 predicted proteins | sample YNPCB0241_FD_198679 | JGI IMG/M metagenome (GOLD analysis project Ga0272449, IMG submission 198679) | Hot spring sediment microbial communities from Yellowstone National Park, WY, United States - YNP-CB-024-1 | ecosystem: Environmental > Aquatic > Thermal springs > Hot (42-90C) > Sediment... | reverse complement strand
ACCGGTTCAGGTAAATCCGTCTGCGTCAATGCTATCCTTACTTGTCTACTGCTTCACAATACCCCGGCGGATTTGCGGTTGGTGCTGGTAGATCCCAAACGAGTTGAATTGACCGGATACAACGGCATTCCCCACCTCTTGACGCCCGTGGTGGTGGACACCGAACGCGTGATCGGCGCCTTGCAGTGGTTACAGCGCGAGATGGATGCCCGCTACCATAAATTTGCCCAGGTGGGGGTACGTAACCTGCAAGAATATAACGCCCACCACACCCCACCCCTGCCCTATCTGGTCGCCGTAATTGACGAATTGGCCGATCTGATGATGCTGGCGCCGGATGAGACCGAGCGCAGCATCACCCGCCTGGCGCAGTTAGCACGGGCGACCGGAATCCACCTCATCCTGGCCACCCAACGCCCCTCTGTAGACGTCGTCACCGGCTTAATCAAGGCCAACTTTCCGGCCCGGATTGCCTTTGCAGTCGCTTCTTCGATTGACAGCCGTGTCATCCTCGACCAGCCCGGTGCAGAACGTTTGCTTGGGCGCGGTGATATGCTCTTCCAAGCCCCCGATGCGGCCGCGCCCGTTCGCCTCCAGGGTACGTTTGTCTCCGAAGCCGAGATCCAGCGCTTGGTGGATTACTGGCGCACCGCCGCCGCCCAACAAACCACGCTCCCCTCACCCAGCGCCAGCGGTGAAACGGCGGTGGATCTTTTCCCGCCCCATGTGCCTCTCAAGCAGGGCGAATTATGGGATACTGAAGCCGGTGATCCACTGCTCCAGGAAGCCATTGACCTGGTGCGGCGCGAAGGACGCGCCTCGGTCACGATGCTGCAACGCCGACTGCGTATCGGTTACACCCGTGCCGCCCGGCTGATTGACGCCATGGAAGAGCGCGGTATTATCTCTCCCGCTCTACCGAATTCACCCATCCGCGAGGTGCTGGACTACGGGCCGGCGGCACCACCGGCCGAGGATTAAAAAAACCGGTTGCAGAGGACTGCAACCGGCCATTGAGCCATCAACAATACACGCTACTAGGAAGCGGCAACCTTCAAACCAGCCGCCTCACGCAAGAGTTCGGCTTTATCGGTGCGCTCCCAGGTCAGATCGAGGTCATCGCGGCCAAAATGCCCATAAGCCGCAACTTGGCGGTAAATGGGGCGGCGTAGGTCTAAATCGCGAATGATCGCGCCGGGACGGAGGTCGAAATGGGTTTCAACCAGGCGCACAATGTCCTCATCCGGGATAACACCGGTGCCGAATGTTTCTACATTGATGCTCAACGGGCGCGCTACACCAATAGCATAAGCCACCTGGATCTCACAGCGTTCGGCCAGCCCGGCGGCGACGATGTTCTTGGCCACATAGCGGGCCGCATAGGCACCTGAGCGATCCACCTTTGTGGGGTCCTTACCGCTGAAGGCGCCGCCGCCATGCCGTCCCATGCCCCCATAGGTATCTACAATAATCTTGCGCCCCGTTACGCCGGCATCCCCTAACGGTCCTCCGATGACGAAACGCCCGGTGGGGTTGACATAAATCTTCATCTCACGGTCTACCATGTGGGGCGGCAGAACCGGCAGAATAACATGCTCAATGATGGCTTCGCGCACCTGTTGCTGGGTGATCTCCGGCGCATGTTGAGCGCTAACCAACACCGTATGCACCCGCACCGGTTTCCCATAGCGGTATTCAATCGTAACCTGGGATTTGCCATCGGGGCGCAGCCAGGGCAGAGTGCCGTTCTTGCGTACTTCGGCCAACCGCCGTGTCAATTTATGCGCCAGATAGATCGGCATGGGCATCAGCACCGGCGTCTCGTTACAGGCATAGCCAAACATCATTCCCTGGTCACCGGCACCGATTTTTTCAATTTCGGCATCCGTCATCTCGCCGGTCTTGGCTTCCAGGGCTTGGTCTACCCCCATGGCGATATCACCGGATTGCTGACTGATCGCCACCTGCACCGCGCAGGTATTGCCATCAAAGGATTTGCTTGAATCATCGTAACCGATATCCAGGATCACCCTGCGCGCTAACTGGTCAAAGTTAATCGTGGCGCGGGTGGTAATTTCACCTAAGAGCATGACGAAGCCGGTCTTGGTCGCCGTTTCGCAAGCCACGCGGGAGTACGGGTCCTGCGCCAGACAGGCATCCAACACGGCATCGCTGATTTGATCGCACATCTTATCAGGATGCCCCTCGGTTACCGATTCCGAGGTGAACAGGTACCGAGGCGAATTCATAAACGACGTGTTCATTTCTTGATCTACCTCCTAAAAAGTTTTTAGAAAAAGAAAATGCCCCTTCTGGGATAAGGAGGGGCAATCACTACACTCGTGTAGGCTGCCCTCTTATCTTCCAGAAATTGACTTTCTGCCGGACTTGGCACCTTGGATGCGTATGCGCCCACATCATACACATCCAGGTTGTCGAGGCTTCATCGGGCCGGTCCCTCCGCCTCTCTGGATAAGAGGTGCCTGAAAAGGCTATTCAATTGTTGACCGTATATTATCACAACCCCAGGTGAATGTAAAGGATGATCCGACCCCCAAAATTACGGCACCCGGCTGTCCCTCATAACTCCCAATAATCGGTGACAAAGCGAGAGGCCTAAGATGACAAATGGAACTGGTCGAAATCCCCCCTTTGGAATATATCCTAAATATAGAATACGTTACCCATTTAGGCAGTTAAATGCAACCCTATTTGCTCGAGATCAAAGATTTGTGTTTGGCCCGCGAAGGACGGGTGTTGTTGAATAACGTCAACCTGGCCTTAAAGTCGGGAGAAATCCATGTATTGTTAGGGCTCAACGGTTCGGGCAAGTCTACGCTTGCTTACACGATTATGGGATGCAGTGGCTACACCCCCGACCGGGGGCAGATCCTCTTTGAGGGGCGTGACATTACGGGGTTAAGCCTCTCAGAGCGGGCGCGTTTGGGCATCACCTTGGCCTGGCAAGAGCCGGCACGCTTTGAGGGCATCCCGGTAGGTAAATACATCAGTTTAGGGATGAAAGAGCCGGATCGGCAACGCGTATTGGAAGCCCTCGAAGCCGTTGCCCTTCCCCCAGCCCAGTATGGCTATCGGGCCGTGGACAAGACCCTTTCCGGTGGCGAACGCAAGCGTATCGAATTGGCCGCTGTGTATGCCATGCGCCCACGCTTGGCCATTTTGGACGAACCCGATTCGGGCATTGACGCCCTTTCGTTGACCGACATCGAGCGCCTGATCCGCCGCATGGCCGATGAGGGGTGCACCATCCTGCTGATCACCCACCGCGATGAATTGGCCGAGATCGGTGATAGCGCCTCCCTCATGTGTCTGGGGAGCATCGCCTTTGTGGGTAATCCTGAGGAAACACGACGCTTCTATCGTGAGCACTGCCGCTTACACCCCACACCCCCCGAGCCGCTGAACCTTGGTTTCGACTCCAAGGGAGGTCAACCATGACCCACATGCCTCGTTTCATCCCACCTTCTGGCGATGTTGCCCCGGCCTGGGCTGGTGAACTCAAGGCCATGATGGACGCCTATCAGCAGGCCGGCGGTGACCCCAAGGTGCTTGAACTGCCCCAGGTGGCCACCCTGGTCATCTCCGCCAATCAAGTCTTGGTCGCTCATGAAATCCCCGGCGTGCACTTCGAGGCCGAAAGCCTGCCACATGGCGTCCGCGCCCGTATCTGGGTTGAACCTCATACCCACCTTGCCCAACCCGTCCATCTATGCTTTGGGCTGCTACCGGCGGAGGGGATCCAAGAGATTCTTGCCGATTATGAGATCGGTGATCATGCCCAGGTGCGCTTCCTGGCCCACTGTTCGTTTCCCAACGCCATCAAAGTAGAGCACCGCATGCAAGCCCACATCCGGGTGGGACGTCAAGCCAGCCTGACCTACGCTGAAGAGCACTTTCACGGCCCTCACGGCGGGACGGTGGTCATTCCCCAGGCTGAGGTCAGCGTTGAAGAGGGCGGGCACTTTACCACGACGTTTTCTCTGACGCGCGGCCGCGTGGGTGATCTGCGCCTTGATTACCTCGTTCGCGTGGGTGCCTATGGCGTGGCCGAATTGGTCACCAAAGCCTACGGGAAGGGTGAAGATACCATTCACGTGCGCGAGGTGGTCGTGCTGGACGGCCCCGGTGCCCGCGGCTTAACCCGCACGCGCATTGCCGTCCAAGACCGTGCCCAGAGCCGGGTGGATACCGTCACCGAGGGTAACGCTCCCGGTGCGCGCGGGCACATGGACTGCACCGAGATCGTGCGCGGGCAAGCCCAGGCCAGCAATAACCCTCTGGTCATCGTGCGCCACGATCAAGCCCAGGTCACCCACGAGGCCGCTATCGGTACCGTTAACCGCAAGGAACTGGAAACACTGATGGCGCGCGGCTTGAGTGAGGACGAGGCCGTGGATTTGATCATCCGTGGAATGATGCGGTAGTTCCCAAACATCATTTCTCATAAAAATTCGAGAAGCCCGGCATTGGCCGGGCTTCTCTTTCAGTTCAAGCGGAGAAACGGGTTTAGTCACCCGCAGCCGGAGCTTCTGCCGGCGCACCCGCCGCCACTTCCCAGGCCTTGGTGTTGCGCAGGAAGAAGAAGAACGCCGCAGCCAAGAGCACCAGCAAGACCACCAGCCCCAGCGCGCCCAGAGCCTGTACCGTGCGGACGAAGAGGAACGGCGGCCACAGGAAACCATCGGCAATGCTGGTAATTTGCACCGCACCCTCGGGCAGTGAGAAGCCGGACGCCACCGCCGCCGAGGTGAAGAGCGGCGCCATGGAGGTAGCGATGTAGAAGCCAATAGCCAGGGTGATCGTACCGGCGATCACGATGCGCAACACGTTCCCACGCATCACCGGTGCCGTCATCGCTACCACGAAGGGGATCACGGCCAGGTCGGCGAAGAGGATCACGCGGTTGCCGGGCAGAATCACGCTGAGCAGAATGGCGATCGGAACGAGCACCAGCGCGCTGGCAATCGCCGCCGGGTGACCGATCAGGATGGCGGAGTCGAGGCCAATGTAAAATTCGCGATCCCCACCCGCGCGCTTCTGCATGAACTCACGCGCCGATTCGGAGATCGGGATCAGGCCTTCCATCAGGATCGAGACCATGCGCGGCAGCAAGAGCATGACCGCCGCCAGGTTGATGCCCGCCCCAAGCACCTTCGCCAGGACGGTCACGAAATCGCCGGCATTATAGAAGGCGATGGCACCCAACACCAACCCGATCACCAAGCCCAAGATCACCGGTTCGCCGAAGACACCCAAGCGTTTGCGGATGGTCTCGGTGTCCCATTCGGCATCGCGCAGGCCGGGGATGCGCTCGATCACCCAGTTGGTCGCAATCGCGATCGGGACAATCGGGGCTGAGGTCAGGTGGGGAATGGAGATGCCGGGCAAGCCGTAGAACTTCTGCACGGCCTTAGCCGTCCAATCGCCCAGGAAGAGCGCCAGCGCGGCAGCCAGAGCGGCGGCGATCAGGCCATAGAGAAGGTTATTGGTCGCGGCCACGACCAGCGAGCCGATGAAGGCAAAGTGCCAGTAGTTCCATACATCCACATCCAGGGTGCGGGTGAGGCGCAACGCCAGCAACACCAGGTTGACTACAATCGTCAGCGGGATAACCCACAAACCCACCGACGAGCCAAAGGCGATGGCTGCAGCCGAGGGCCAACCCACATCCACCACATCGCGGGTCACGCCGGTGTTCTTGACGATAGCCTGAGCCACCTCGGTCAGGTTGCTCCACATGAGACCGATGACGAGATTGATACCGACGAAAGCCACACCGATGGTCACCGCGGCACGGAAGGCCCGGCCGGGCTTGGCGCCGAGGATCAAGGCCAAAAGAAAGATGATGATCGGCAGCATGACGGTAGCGCCAAGCGTATCGAACAACGTCTTAATCGCACTTAATACGGCTTCCATTTTTGCCTCCTGAGAGGATTGGAATAACAGGATAGAGAAAAATGAACGATCAAAATGGGGGAATTACTGTTTTAGAATCTCTTCAATCTGCTTTAGCACCTCCTCCTTTCCGATTCCCGTGAGAAACGCCAGGGTCTGGATCACGGGTTTGCCAAGATTCGAAGGCAACGGGGTCGTGGTGACAATCAAATCCGCGTCGGCGGCCAGGCTGGGCACTTCGGTGGCCTTACACTGCCGGGTGGTGACGTTCAAACCCCGTTTCTTCATTTCCTCTTCAATGGCATGTGCCACGACCGTTGAGGTGGCGATGGCTGTACCGCAGGCGACCAAAATCACTTTAGGCTTGCTCACGTTTACCTCCTCACAGATCAGGTTTTTAAGGATTTAAGGGGAAGAAAAGGTTATGATTGCGCCGTAATCACCGCGGCAAGCGCCCGGTGTACCGCCTCCAAGGACTGCGCTTGGATCAAATCCTGCACCACTTGCGGATTTTGCAGAACGGTGGCAACTTGTTGCAGCATCTCCACTTGGGATTTGGGCTGTTCCAGCGCTAGTAAAAACACCAAACGCACCGGGATGGATTGCGAAGGATCAATCATGTTTTTGAAAACCACCGGTTCAACGAGCGTTGCCAACCCTACCGCAGGCCGAATGACATGTTCAATGTCCGTATGGGGAATGGCGGCGTTAATGTCGCCCGCCAGTTGCAATCCGGTGGGCAAACGCGCTTCCCGCTCCAAGGCTGCCTGCGCAAACGTTTCCCGCACGTAGCCCCCCTGGAGCAGGGCCGCCGCCAAAAGCCGGATCACCTCTTCGGCAGAAGCCGCCTTGAGGTTGAGGGCAACGGCTTCCGGCACTAATAAGTTTAGCAGATTTAGCGAATTTGAGGTCACATTCCCTCCACCTAAAATTATTGAAGATTACACTACCATCACCTCGGGTTGTTCCAGCGCCTCCCGCAGATCGGCCAGGAAGCGCGCCCCCACTGCCCCATCCACCACGCGGTGATCCGCACACAGCGTAACTGAGAAAACCGGTCGTACGTGGATTTGCCCCTGCTCATCGGCCACGACTTCGCGCCGTAAGTTACCCACGGCCAAAATAGCTACCTGGGGCGGATTGATAATCGCAGTAAAACGCTCAACCCCAAACATTCCCAAGTTTGAAATGGTAAAGGTGCCTTCCACCACGTCCTCGGGCTTCAAGCGGTTCTGGCGTGCCCGCTCGACCACATCATTGATTTCCGTCGCCAGTTGAAGCAAACTTTTTCGCGCCGCATCGCGTACTACCGGGACAATTAAGCCTTCCTCAACGGCCACTGCAATACCCAGGTTGACCTGCGCCGGAATGATAATTTGCTCATTTTGAGGGGTAGCCATCAGCCAAGCATTCAGACGGGGGTGCTGTGTCAGCGCCCAGGCACAGGCACGGGCGATGACCGCCGTCAGGCTGACCTTGGCTTGCCCAGGCTTCAAGCGCTGGTTGGCGCGCGCCCGCAGAGCCTCTGCCGCAGTCGCGTCCACGGTGATTTCCAGATGGATGTGAGGGGCATTCTGCGCGCTTTGTTGCATGCGCTGAGCAATCACCTTACGCATGCCGGCCAGCGGAATGACTTCGGCAATCGGCGTTTGCACACCCAGGGGCTCGCCCGTTGGCGCCGGTGTTACCGGCCTGCTTACCTCGGGTGCCGCTGCGGGCACGAAGGCCACTGCTTGAGCCTGCGCCGCATAGGTACGACGCACATCCTCCGACTGAACGCGCCCCTGCGGCCCACTGCCCACCACCTGTTTTAAGTCCACGCCTAACTCGCGCGCCAGCCGCCGCGCCGCCGGCACCGCCCGCACCTTGCCTTCAACCTCCGTTCGGGCTGCCAGGTAGGCTTCGACATCCTTGCGCGTGATTCGCCCTCCCGGCCCGCTCCCCGGCACCTGGCTCAAATCCACACCGGCCGCCTCGGCCAAACGCGCCGCCACCGGAGTAGCCCGCGCACCCTCGGCCTCAACGGGCTGTTCGGCGGCAGTAGCAACTGCTGGAGAAGGGGCAATAGAAGACGTGGGTACCGCAGGACTGCCGGGCAGAGCCTCGCCGGGCTGCAGGATGTAGGCGATCACCTGAGTCACCGGCACCACCTCACCCTCGCGGTAGCGGATGCCGGCCAAAATTCCACTCGCCGGTGCCTCCACCTCCATATTAACTTTGTCGGTGGTCACCTCGGCAATCGGCTCGCCTTGCTCAACCACGTCCCCCTCGTGCTTGAGCCAGCGCACGATTTCTGCCGTCTCTTGGGTAAAGCCGAATTTGGGCATGATCACTTCGTGCGCCACGCCTGCCTCCTAATAAGCCCCTTTGACCAGTTTGCGGGCCTCTTCAACGATGTTTTCCACCTGGGGCACGGCATGATACTCCAGGGTGCGATTATAGGGAATCGGAATATCCAAACCCGCCAGACGGCGCACGGGGGCTTCGAGGTAATCAAAGGCTTCACTTTCGACGATGCGCGCGACGATCTCACCTCCAAAACCGCCCATTTTGACTGCCTCATGCACCACCAACGCGCGGCCAGTCTTCTTCACCGAGCGGATGATCGGCTCATCATCCAACGGACGCAGGGTGCGCGGATCAATAATCTCAACCTCGATGCCCTCGGCCTGCAACTGCTCGGCGGCCTGCAAGGCTCGCTGCACCATCACCGAGGTCGCCACGATGGTCAGATCTTTGCCCTCACGCACCACGTGGCTCTGTCCCAGCGGAATGCGATACATCTCTTCGGGCACCGGGCCCTTGACCTTATAGAGCAACTTGTGCTCGACGAAAATGACCGGGTTGTCATCCTCTATGGCTGCAATTAATAACCCCTTAGCGTCATAGGGGGTGCTGGGCATGACCACCTTTAACCCCGGCACGTGGACAAACCAGTTTTCCAGGCTCTCGGAATGCTGTGCCGCCGCGCCGGTGCCGGAGCCGCCAGGCATGCGCAAGACAAACGGCACCTTGGCTTTTCCACCGAACATAAAGCGAATCTTAGCCGCCTGGAGCACCAATTGTTCCATGCTCAGGGTCACGAAATCCATGAACTGGATTTCCCCCACCGGTCGCATACCGGTCAAGGCGGCCCCGATGCATGCCCCGGCAATCCCGGCTTCTGAGATCGGGGTATCAATGACCCGCTCTTCGCCAAACTGCTGAATCAACCCCGCCGTTGCCCCAAAGGCACCACCGTAAATCCCAATATCTTCACCGATAAGGAAAACCGTAGGGTCCTCGGCCATCTTCTGGGCGAGGGCTTCGCGAATGGCTTCGACGTACGTGATCTCACGCATAGACTCCCTCGAGAATGGTGCTTACATCCGGTTCTGGGCTGGCCTGAGCAAAGGCCACCGCGGCTTCGATGCGGGCTTTGGCTTCCTCGATATAGCGGTTCAATTCCTCGTCGCTAAGCCCCAACAGGTTTGCAAAGCGGCGAATCGGATCGCGCTGTTGCCAGAGTTTAACCTCTTCGCGGGTGCGATAGGCCTGACGATCGCTCTTGGAGTGACCGCGCCAGCGATAGGTCACCGCCTCGACCAAAGTTGGCCCTTGCCCTGCGCGTGCTCGTTCCGCGGCCTGGCGGATGGCGGCATACACTGCCAGTACGTCATTGCCGTCCACCGTCACACCGGGAATACCATAGGCGCATGCCCGCTGACTGATGTGCTCAATATTGAACGCCTTGGTCACCGGCATGGACATAGCGTACTGGTTATTCTCACATAAATAAACCACCGGCAAGTCCCAGATGCTGGCCATGTTGAGCGCCTCGTGGAAAGCACCCTCGTTGGCTGCCCCATCCCCGAAGATGGTCAGACAAACCTGCGAGGTGCGGCGCATTTTGATACTCAGCCCAACACCAACTGAAATGGGCAAGCCGCCCCCAACGATGCCGTTGGCGCCCAAGTTATTCGCTTCCACATTGGCTATGTGCATAGAGCCACCACGCCCGCGGCAGTAACCGGTTTCCTTACCCAGGAATTCGGCCATCATCAGGTTAACATCGCTACCCCAGGCCAGGCAGTGACCATGCCCCCGGTGATGATTGAGCAGGTAGTCACCTTTCTGCATGGCGCGGGTAGCCCCTACCGCTACGGCTTCCTGTCCAATCGAAAGGTGCATTGTCCCATGCACCAGACCACGCGCAAAGAGATCCTCCGCCTTTTCTTCAAAGGCACGGATCAGGCACATGGTCGCCAACATATCCAGGGCTTGGGCACGACCCAATTCGGCCAATAACTGCTCATGATCCACAGGAATCATATTTTCAACGGTGATTAGGGTTGGTTGCGTTGTCATACGATAATGATCCTTCCTCCAAAACACGTAACGCAAACGTCGCCGCGACCTCATCGGTCACCAGGCGGTTGATCAATCCGGAGCGGCTGGCGGCAATGATCGGCAATGCTTTCGCCTGCCCACCGGCTACCCCAATACGGATGGGCACTTTACGCAGCGTTGCCGCATCAATGCCCAAAATGCACCGAGTCAGTGGCGTATCCACCAGCGCCCCATCCAGGGTGATGTGAATCGCACACACATCGCCCACGGCGCCTGCCGCGCGTAGATCTTCCAACTGCTCGGTCGTCAGATAGCCGGCGCGCAACAGACTGGCATATTCGGGTTCTACCGTCCCCACCCCTACCAGCGCTAAGTCAATGTGGTGAAAATATTGCGTCACCCGCTGGACGTGCGGCGCTTGCATCAGGGCTTGGCGAGTGGCTTCACTATCCACGATCAGCGGCACCGGTAAGGTCGCATACTGTCCGGTGAACGCACGCGCCATGCGTCGCGCCAACTCAGGTCCGTCAATGTCCGGATTGGGGGTACCCAGCGCTCCGATCATCTGCACCACTCGAATGCCCCGAAAGGAACGCTGTTGCAGGGCGTTGACCGTTTCGTAAACGGCCGTGCCCCATGACGTGCCCAGGGTCATGTAGTCGTGTAGGTGCGCCTCTAAAAATCGTGCTGCCAGCACCCCCAGGCGGCGCAGCATCTCGCTGTGCGCCAGCGTGCCCCGCACCATCACCCAGACCTCATCCAAGCCCAAGCGCGTCTGTAACGCTTGTTCAAGATCACGGCGGCGCTGCATGGGGTGGTTGATGCGAATCTCCACTACGCCCTGCCGCCGCGCCTCGGTCAGCAGGCGCGAGACCATCGAGCGCGAATAGCCGGTGATCTTGGCAATCTGATCTTGGGTCAGATTGGATTCATAGTACATTTCGGCGATGCGCGCTAAAAGGTCAAGGCGGTCGGCATTTAGCAACATCTTCACGGCTCGCAGTTCGCAAAAGGGGCTAATTGTGATTATAAGGACAATCGAAGTGAATGCAAGACATATGTGAATATAATTCACATATGTGAAAACATCTTTTGAGCAAACCTTAACCGATTCTTAAACCGCCTTTTGAGGTGCTTTAACACGACCTGTATATACTCAAAAGTGACACTATCTCATCCCAAACGAGAGGAGAAGACCCATGCGTAAGTTGCTCCGTCTGGCAAGTGTGTTATTTTTAGTGGCCATTCTGGCCAGTGCCTGTGCGCCGGCCACCCCCGCGCCTTCCGAGCCAACGGTGATCGAAATAACCCGGATTGTTCAAGGTACCCCCCAGGTCATCACAGCAACACCTGCTCCGACGACTCCTGCTGATGTTGAGGGTACTATTCTGGTGGATGGCTCCAGCACGGTAGCGCCGATCACCGCTGCCATCGCCGAAGAATTCCAGGCTGAATATCCGAACGTGCGCGTTCCGGTTGGTATCTCAGGCACCGGCGGCGGCTTCAAAAAGTTCTGTAACGGCGAAACGGATATTCAAGACGCCTCGCGCCCGATCAAAGAATCTGAGGCCGAGGTCTGCAAACAAAATGGCATTGAATACATCGAACTGCCGGTTGCATTTGATGGACTCGCCGTTATGGTCAATCCCAAAAATGATTTTGTGGAATGCCTAACCGTTGAAGAATTGAAGAAGATCTGGGAGCCTGAGGCAGAAGGTAAAATCACCAATTGGAGTCAGGTGCGCGAAGGCTTCCCCAATCGCCCGCTAACTCTATATGGTCCCGGCGTGGACTCGGGTACCTATGATTACTTTACTGCAGCCATTGTAGGTAAAGAGGGCGCCAGCCGCGGCGATTTCCTGCCCAGCGAAGACGATAACGTCCTAGTACAAGGCATCGCGGGGGATGAGAACGCCTTAGGGTTCTTTGGCCTGGCTTACTACGAAGAGAACCAGGACAAACTCAAACTGGTTGCCGTGGATGGCGGGAAGGGCTGTGTCCTGCCCAATATGGATACCGTTTCGAACGGCACGTATCAACCGCTTTCGCGCCCATTGTTCATCTACGTCAACCGCGCCCGTGTAGATGCCAAAGATGAAATAAGCGCTTTCGTCGCCTTCTACTTAAAGAATGCCCCTACGATCGTCAAGGAAGTAGGCTACATTCCTCTAACGCCCGAAATCTATGAACTGGCCCAAAAGCGTTATGACAACCGCGTAACCGGCTCAATCTTCGAGGGCCAGGGTTCTACCGTGGGTGTCAGTCTGGCCGATTTACTAGCAAAAGAGCAACAGTAACCACTGCTGACTCAACAACAGATTTCATGTAGAATCTACCTGGGAAGGGTAACCACCCTTCCCAGGCTTGCATGGGAGAATGCCCCGTTATGGAGACTGTGAAAACCGCATCACGTGTAACCACCTCCCCTTCCCCGATAATACACGCCCTCAAACGTCGACCACGCACAGGTGAACGCTTGATACAAACCAGCCTGCTTATCTGCGCTGCCGTCTCTATCCTGACGACATTGGGCATCGTTTTTACCTTACTGCGTGAAACGGTGCTTTTCTTTGAGCAGGTTTCGATTGTCGAATTCTTCACCGAAACACGCTGGACGCCCCTCTTTGCGTCCAAGAAGTTTGGCATCTGGCCGCTGGTCAACGGCACCGTGCTGGTGGCCGCTGGGGCCATGGTGATCGCCCTGCCCTTGGGATTGCTGGCTGCAATTTATATGAGTGAGTATGCCTCCGAGAACGTGCGGCGTATTCTCAAGCCCGTGCTTGAAATCTTAGCCGGCATTCCCACCGTGGTTTATGGGTATTTTGCCCTGCTCTTTGTCACTCCCCTGCTGAAATCCATCTTCCCCCAAACCCAAACCTTCAACGCCGCCAGCGCCAGCATCGTCATGGGGTTTATGATTTTGCCCATGGTGGCATCCATCTCCGAGGATGCGCTTTCGGCGGTACCGCGTTCACTGCGCGATGCGGCTTATGCCTTAGGCGCCACTAAACTAGAGGTCTCCACTCAAATTGTCGTGCCCGCCGCCCTCTCGGGGATCAGCGCCGCGTTCATCCTGGCCGTCTCACGTGCCATCGGTGAAACCATGATCGTGGCCATCGCCGCCGGCCAGCAGCCCAAACTGACCCTTAATCCATTGGAATCCATTGAGACCATGACGGCATACATTGTACAGGTCAGCCTGGGGGATACCCCACGGCAGAGTATTGCCTATTTGACCATCTTCGCCGTGGGCATGATGCTCTTCCTGATGACCCTGGTCATGAACGTGATCAGTCATTTCCTCACCCGCCGCTTCCGCGAGGTGTACGAATGAACTCAACCGCCTTTCTTTCCGCAGACGAACTTCAACGCCTGCAACGGCGGAAGCAACGCGGGCGCTATTTTGAATGGCTGGCGCTTCTGGCTGTTCTCATCGGGATTGTGGTCCTGCTCACCTTGTTGATTGATGTTTTCCTGGACGGGCTGCCCTGGCTACGCCCGGAACTCTTCACCAACTTCCCGTCGCGCTTTCCCGAAAAATCGGGGCTGCGCTCTGCCCTGCAAGGCACCTTGTGGCTGGCCGTGATCACGGCGGTGCTCTCGTTCCCCATCGGCGTTGCGGCGGCCATCTATCTGGAAGAATATGCACGTGATAACTGGTTCACCCGCTTCATCGAGATCAACATCTCCAACCTGGCAGGGGTACCGTCCATCATTTACGGCTTGCTCGGCCTTGGCCTATTCGTCTATGGATTAAACCTGGGGCGCAGTTTGTTAGCCGGTGCGCTCACCATGACCTTGCTTGTCTTGCCCACGGTGATCGTCTCTTCACGTGAAGCGATTCGCGCGGTGCCGCGCAGTGTGCGCCTGGCGGCTTTTGGATTAGGAGCCACACCCTGGCAGACCGTGCGCGACCACGTCCTGCCCTATGCCATGCCGGGCATCTTGACCGGCACTATCTTGGCCATGTCCCGCGCTATCGGCGAAACCGCGCCCTTGATCACCATCGGCGCACTGACCTACATTCGCTTCGACCTGCGCGGCCCGCTGGATCTCTTCACCGTCCTGCCCATCCAGATCTTCAACTGGATCTCCCTGCCCCAGAAAGAATTTCAGCAGTTAGCCGCGGCAGGCATCATCGTCCTTCTGGCAGTACTGCTACTGCTCAACACCACGGCGATTATCCTGCGCATCCGCTTGCAGAAGCGGTGGTAACGGGATAAGCCATGCAGTTAGCGGGCAAGGTATAATAATTTTTGTGAATGCGTCATCTACCTTGACCCGCTTGTGTGAGGCCTACGATATTCTCATCCTTTACCTTTTTGGCAGCCAGGCCAAAGCCGCGGTGCATTTTTTGCTGAACGGTGAGCCCATACCACCGACATCCAGTGACTTAGATGTCGGCATTCTACCCGCGCGCCGCTTATCGGTGCGGGAAAAGGTAGCATTTGCGCAAGCCCTAGAAGAATTGTTTCGGGTCAAGCGTGTAGATTTGGTCGTGATCCCGGAAGCAGACCCTTTCTTGGCGGCAAATATTGTTCGTGGGGAACGCGTCTATGCGCGTGATTCCTATTTAGCAGATGAGTACGATTTATACATTCTGCGTCGTGCTGGTGACCTAGCCCCTCTAGAACGTGAGCGGATGCAAATCATCCTCACCAAAACACTATGATGCCTCAGAAAATTTCCCGTCGTGTGGTTGCAGACCGTTTGGCTTGGATCTCAAACATGTTAACCAATATCCGGGCCTTGCCACTGGCCTCGCGTGAGGAATTCTTCAGCGACCCCCGCAACGTATTTGCCGCTGAGTCTTGTCTCCGACGCGCTCTTGAAGCCCTATTTGACTTAGGACGACACATTCTAGCCAAGGGCTTCGCAGTGGGAGTGAGCGAGTACAAAGAAATTGCCCGTGCTTTATACCAAAATGGTATCATCAACGCCGAAGAGAGCGCTTTGTTAAATATTCTGGCTGGCTATCGCAATCGCCTGGTTCATTTTTATCACGAAGTCAGTCCAGATGAACTTTATGAGATTTGCACCCATCAGCTAGGTGATATCTCCCGAATCGCCAATGCCCTTCAAGGATGGATTAATGCCCATCCGGACGACCTCGACGATCATCTCTAACGCTTAGATCGCTGGCTTGACACCCCCTTTTTTACGGCTAAAATTGAATTAGTGTAAAAAATACACCAATTTGCTTAATCCCTTTTAGGAGGTTGCATCATGCCTCACTTGAACCTAGAAGCCCAAAGCGCCCCATTCCTGCGCTATTTGGAGCGGTGGTTAGCGCAACTGCCGGTGGTTAATCTCAAAGATATCGCACCAGAGCCTCGTCAAGCGGCGATTGTGTCCGTGGATGTTATCAACGGGTTTTGCATCAGCGGGCCGTTGGCCAGCGAACGCGTTGGGCGCATTGTTGAACCCATTGCCGCACTCTTCCAGCGCGCTTGGGATTACGGAATTCGCCATATTTTGCTCACCCAGGACAGCCACGAACCGGACGCTGTGGAGTTTTCAGCCTGGCCGCCGCACTGCATCCGCGGCACCGCCGAGGCTGAACCGGTGGATGCCTTCAAACGCTTGCCGTTCTTCAACCAAATGCTGATTCTGGAAAAGAACTCTATCTCTTCGGGTTTGAATACCGGACTCAACGATTGGCTGGCCCAGCACCCCGAGGTTAACACGTTCATCGTGGTGGGCGATTGCACCGACCTGTGTACCTACCAGTTAGCAATGCACCTGCGCCTGGATGCGAACGCCCGCCAATTACAGCGCCGTGTGATCGTGCCGGTGGACGGCGTGGAAACCTACGACCGCCCGGTCGAGGTGGCAGAGAAAGAGGGCGGCTTCCCACATCCGGGTGACCTGCTCCACGCTATTTTCCTCTATCACATGGCACTCAACGGGATTGAGGTCGTCGAGAAAATCGTGTAAGTCGGCCTAGCGCGGGATCAACCGCATTGGCATACCACCTTTGGGGCGCAGGGTCACCAGCGGCTCCGCCCGCACCGGCCCTGCGCCGGCAAAGGCCAAACGATAACGTTGCAGGATCCGGCTTAAGACCAGTTGTGCTTCAACCAAGGCAAACTGATTGCCGATGCACAGGCGCGGCCCTGCCCCAAAGGGAATATAGGCAAAGCGCGGGTAGGCGCGCGCCTGACGTTCATCAAAGCGCTCCGGACGGAACGCCTCGGCATCCGCCCAAAACGCCGGATGACGATGCAATACATACGGACTGATGATGATCAGAGCCCTGGCCGGAACTGCACAGCCCGAAATCGTATCTGCGGCCAGGGCACGCCGCGTGATCAGCCAGGCAGGGGGATAAAGGCGCAGGGCTTCGGCAAAGACCTGAGCGGTGTAAGTCATCTTAGGTACATCCTCCCGCCCCGGTGGGCACCCACCCAGAACGGCATCTATCTCGGCGATCAAAGCCGCTTCAACTTCGGGATGATACGCCAGCAAATACCACGTCCAGGTTAATGCGGTGGCCACCGTTTCGTGCCCGGCGACGATCATGGTCACCAGTTCATCCCGCACCTGTTGCCGAGTCAACTGTCCTGCCTGCTCTGCCCGCACCAGTAAATCGAGCAGCGTTTCTTCACCCTCATTCCGAACTTGGTGGGAGATCAAAATTGCTTCCACGGCTTGGTCCAATTCAAACAAGGCGCGTCTGAACACCCGATTACGCGGGGTTGGCCAGGCAAGCGGCGGCACCACCAGGTTCTGAGCGCGATAAATGACATAATCCAACGCCGTCAGCACCGCCCGGACCAATTGCGGGGCTTCGCGGCTCAGGTCAAGCCCAAACAGCGCCAGACCCACCACCTCTAAGGCAATCTCCAGCATCTCATGGTCTACATCTATAATCTCATTTTGCTTGGCTCGGGATTCCCAGCGAGCCAGCATTCGATCCACCACCCCTACCACAACCTCATCCAGATCCATCAGGCGCGAACGAGCAAATGCGGGTTGAAGCAGCCGCCGATGCTGTAACCAGGGCTCGCCATCGGCGGTGAGCAATCCCTGCCCGGTAATCAATGCCAGCGTGCGATATTGGATGGTATCTTTGGTGTAGTTGCGGTTATTCTCTTGCAGGACATGGCGCACAGCATCGGGATGGTTTATGAAAAAGGCCTGAGTGACCCCAACGTCAAAATGCACCCAATCACCATAGCGCCGAGCGCATTCCAACAAGAACCCCGGCGTATCGGTGCGAATACACGGCAAATGTGGGAGCAACTGATAGCCTTTGAGAGTGACCACGATGGTTCAACCTGCTTCCAAGAGTTAGATAATCTGATTTTATCGCCCTTCCCAATCAAAAAGCGGGTTTGTACAACCCGCTTTTTGAAGATACAGACTAACGCTTACATTAAGGACGTGGATTCTCCCAGTAGCGGATCTGATCCACCTGAATGGTGAGGTTCTCGGTCTCCCGCGCGCCGACAAAGACACCAAAATAACCTTCGAGGAAGCGATCATCGCGCACTTCGGTCAACAGCACCCCGTTGACATACAGGGCATAGCGGTCCCGAATGGCCATCACCCCCAGGCGGTTGACCTGGTTTGGGCCGGCGTTGATAGCATCATTGGCTTTCCAATTCACCAGCGTGATCATCTCACCTCGCGTGCCAACCGAGGCATCCCAGCGCCGCAGTGAATACTTGCCATCGCACGTCAGGCCAAACAAGTAACCGCGGTCTGGGGTGCTCAATATCGGCACACGGAAGAACAACCCATAGCGATCACTGCCCTTGCACTCACCGGTGCGGAACGTGGCTTCGAGGTAGAAATCGGCCACTTTCGGCCAGGTCATACGCCAACCATCGGTAGTGGTCAGGCCGGTGAGTCGCATCACGCCATCACGGAACTCGACACTGGTATATTGATCTGCCCCGGTCGGCCAATTGCGGTCGTTGTCCATGTTATCCGTCCAGGTGGCGTTGCCCAATTTGAGTACCGGGTCGGTTGCCGGCGGGGTGAAGGCATAGGTTGGGGTTGGCTGGGTCGTCACGGTGACGGTAGCCGTGGCAGTGGGCACAACGGTCTCCGGCGGTGGGTAGGCCGGTAGGGTGGCCGTGGGCTCGACCGGCTGGGGCGTCGGCGTTTCAGTAGGTGGAACGACCGTTGGCTCTTCGGTCAAAACCACCGTGGGCAGCGGCTGTGTGGGGGTGGGTTCGAGCGGTGGTGACGTTGGAGTGGGCATAGCCGTCAGGATTTGAGCCACCTGAGTTGCCATTTCGGCATCCGAAGGGGTAGCCCGCTGGCCCAAAAGGCCACACCCTCCAAGCAGCACGGTCAGGATAAGCAGGCCGATGATTCGAGTACGCATGATTAACTCCTTCCCCAAAAACAACAGGATGAGTATAAGACGTTCTTCTCCTGTTGCAAGTTCCGCACCTTAAGCCTTATAACCAATACGCCGCAGGAAGCCCTTGCGCCAGGCAATGCCTTCATCATCTTCGATCCCCTTGGGGCTACTGCCATCAATGACCCCAAGGATGCCCCGCCCCTGCTCCGTCTCGGCTACGATGACCTGCAATGGGTTCGCCGTGGCACAGAAAATACGACACACCTCCGGCACAGCCTGGATGGCCTTAAGGACATTGATCGGATAAAAGCCCTCTCCTAAGAAAACGAAGAAGGAATGCCCTGCCCCCACCGCCAGTGCGTTCTTCTGCGCCATGGTGATTAAATCAGGGTCTGTGCCGCTCCAGCGCACTAAGCAGGCCCCCGACGCCTCACAAAATGCCAACCCAAATTTGATCCCCGGCACGCTGGTCACCAATGCTTCGTGGATGTCCTCAACCGTCTTGATGAAATGCGATTGCCCAATAATGACATTTACCGCTTCCGGTTTTTCAATCGGGACGATTTTGAGTTCCATGGGATGACCTCCTGTGGCTTTCTTTTTCCAAATGAGGGTATTGCTATGAGATAATTTTACTGCTTCCTGCCAACTTGCATTAAAATAGGGGACACGACTTAACCAGGTGGAATTCCTTTGTTCGAACTCATCTTTCTCGGCACCTCAGCCTCTGCACCCTCGATCCGGCGAAACTTGCCGGCGATCGTCGTTAAACACGATGAACACCGCTTTTTGGTAGATTGCGGTGAAGGCACCCAGCGCCAGATTTTGCAAGCCGGGATCGGCTTTAAGCGCCTCAACCGTATTTTGATTACCCACGGGCACTTAGACCATATCTTGGGGCTGGCAGGACTGCTTTCAACCTTTATGCGCTGGGAAACGATTGACGAATTAGACATCTTCGGCAGTCGCGGCGCCCTAGAACGTATCCACGACCTTCTTTTCGGGGTAGTGTTGCGCGGCGCCAATCCGCCCATGCCGCTAAACCTACACCCCATCGCCAACGGCACATTTTTCGAAGCCGATGATTTCACGATTACCGCTTTCCCGGTTCAGCACCGCGGCGCCGATAGCCTGGGCTTCCGCTTTGAGGAAAAGGGACGCCGCCCCTTCCTACCCGAAAAAGCCGAAGCGTTGGGCATCCCGAATGGTCCATTGCGCCGCCAACTGGTGGAAGGCCAGGCAGTAACCCTGCCCGATGGGCGCATGATCACGCCCGACATGGTGTTGGGTGAATATCGCCGCGGCACACGCTTGGTCATCGTTGGGGACGCCGGCGAGATTGACTCCCTGGTCGAACCGTGTTACCAAGCGGATGCATTGGTGATAGAAGCCACCTATTTGGAAGAAGAGGCTGAAATGGCGCATCATTTCGGACATCTCACCGCGCGCCGTGCCGCCGAATTGGCCCGCCGTGCCGAGGTTAGCGCATTAATCCTGACCCACCTCTCGCGGCGCTATCGTGAGAAGGACGTACTTCACGAAGCGCAGGCCGTCTTCCCTAACGTTTTCGTCGCCCGCGATTTCGATGTCTTTCAGGTCAAATACGGCGAACCTTTGCGCCGCACCGAAAACCGCGCTAACGGCCTCCCAAACGGCTAGATCAATCGCCCTATGGTTTCGACCAGCCGGCGGATCTGGTCTTCAGAGTGCGTGGCAAAGATCGCGATGCGCAGCGCCCCGCCCGGCGGGGTGCTGGTATAGCGTGTGACGTGGGCGACACAAATATCGGCTTCAAACAAACGCCGTTGCAGGGTGCTTAAGTCCACGCCGGGCCGAGCCCTCAAACACAGAATCGGCACAGGGGTATCGGGTAAATCCCAACCCAAGGCGCGCAATCCTGCCCGTGCCAGTGCCACATTTTGCCACAAGCGCTCGCGCCGCTGTGGTTCGGCCAGCGCAATGCGTAACGCTGCCGCCGAGGCCGCCGCAATCGGCAGTGGGGGCGGGCTGGTGGCCACATACACCGCAGAGTGGGTCAACCAGCGTTGGATGCGTTCTTGCCGATCCGCCAGGAAGCCACCGTATCCGCCCAAGGCTTTGCTTAACGTGGCCGTGGTGAGACAGCGCGCGTTGTTCACCCCCCAATAGTCCGGCGTCCCTCGCCCATGTACCCCCAGAACGCCTACACCGTGGGCATCATCCAGGGCAACCAGGCCGTCATATTCGACCACAACGCGCAGATAATCGGGCAGAGGCGCAATCTCACCCGAAATCGGAAACACACCGTCGCTGAGCACCAGTGGGCGTTCACCAGGGCGTAAGTGCAGGGCGATCTGCCGCCGTAAATCCTCGGCATCCAGATGGTGAAAAGACTCTACCGGCAGTCCACTGCCGCGCGCCGCATCCCATAGACTGAAATGGGCCGCCTCGTCCAAGAAGAGCCGTTCAACCTGACCGCGCAGTCCCTGCACCAGCAACGTCATTCCTAGATAGCCTGTGGGCAGATACAATGCCCGCTCCGCCTCGAAATAGGCACAAATGGCCTGTTCCAATTCGGCATAGAGAGGATGCTCACCATAACCCCCGCGTGAAGTGGCCGTGCTCAGCCCATAACGTGCCAGTGCGGCCTGCGCCGCGGCCAGCACCCGCGGATCGCTCTGCAACCCCAAATAACCTGTACCCGAAAAATAGTCCCGCTCGCGCCCGGCCACGATAACCCGCGGCCCGACCGGCGAACCCAGCCCTTCTACCATCACCTAGCCTCTAAGCCAAAAACGTTCCTGCTGCCACCAGCGATTCGCGCAAATGAGCAACCCGCTGGACGTCATCCTCATACACACCGTTGCGGGAACGGGAAGAATGTAAAATACGCCACCCGCCCAGGCTCAATGCCACGTGGGTAATTGCACGCGCCTCTCCCTTCTCGCCGAAGAAAAGTAAATCGCCGGGTCGCAGGCGCTCAGGGTCACACGCCCGGCCGGCAGCGTGTTGCATATCGGCATCGCGCGGCAGGGTAATCCCACTCAACCGATGCACCAACTGCACAAAGCCGGAGCAATCTATGCCGTTGGCGGTGGTGCCACCCCACAAATACGGCACACCGATCAGCCGGTAAGCATCCTCAATCATCTGCCTCCGCTGTGCCTCCGGGGTGCGGGGCAACGCATCCAAAGCGCGGAGATCCGCCCAAGGCACCCAGCCCGACACATGCGCCTCCACCCGCGCCCAATCTCCCTGTACCTCGTGAACGCGAACCGCCGTGCCGGCGAACAGGCGGCTCACCAGAGAAGCATCGGTGCCGGGTTGGGCCCGCATCAGGCTCACCGGCGCCGCCACAAGGTGGGTAGGTGCTTGGGGTAACATTTCACCTAGGTAGGGTCGGTAGGTCCACCCCAGGTAGCCATCCGCACAGCGCACGAACACCCAGCGCTCTTTTTCTTCTAATACTTCCACTTCCATCCCCCAGAGCAACTGGGTCAACATCTCGGCCAGGAAGGACGGCTCACGGTGCAGGCTGGTCAGGTTGGTGGCTACCGCTAAAACCGGATTGTGAGGGCGGCGTAAGATCTGCAGTGCGCTATCCTCCACCTCCCAACGTGCATCTTCTGCCTTGAGCGCCGTGTGGATGGCCTGACGATCCTCCTCGCTCAACACCCGACCGCTCACATGCAGACGCCAATTTTCAACCCTCTCAACATGGACCTGAAAAACATGCACACGTTCATCGGCGCGCTCATGTGCCAAACGCGCGAGAACCTTTTGAGCCTGTACCTCGGGAGCAAGTGCCTCACTCATGTCCAACCTCCTGGCGCAAGATTACCCCAATCCCGGGGCGTTCCGGCACTTGAATACGGCCTTCCGCATCATAGGTCAAGCCCTCAAAAGGATCGTTGGCGATCAGAAGCGGGGCATCCAGGTCTAGCCAGTCGGCCAACGCCGCCAAATGCGCCATGGCCGTCGTGCCCAGTGATGTTTCAATCATGCATCCCAGCAGGATCTTTAGTCCCAGTTCGCGGGCGCGGCGGATGATCTGCAGTGCGTTGAGCAGGCCCCCAGTCTTCATCAGTTTAACGTTGATGCCTTGCACACCGGCAGCCGCCAGCGCTTCCACATCGGCAAAGGTTTGCAACGACTCATCCGCCACAATCGGAATGTGCGTCATGGACTGTAATTGCCCCATCTCCACCACGGCTGACTTAGGGAGTGGTTGTTCGATCATGGCAATCCCAAGCGCTTCTAAACGCGGTAAATAGGCTTGGGCTTCGTCCAGCGTCCAGCCGGCATTGGCATCCACCCGAATTTCGGCATCCGGGCGCGCCGCCCGAACGCGCGCCAAGCGCTCTAGGTCTTCGGCACCGCCCAATTTTAATTTCAGCACCGGGTAGGCTTGCATGCGCCGCGCCATTTCGGCCATGGCGTCGGGGGTGTCTATCGCGATCGTCACCGAGGTTGGCAACCTCGGCGGAGCAGGGAGACCCAACCAGCGGTACAGCGGTTGACCGGCCTGGCGCGCCAGATAATCCAACACAGCCATCTCCAGCGCACAACGCGCCGGCGCCGGTCCAGTTTCTCCCACCCAAGCCAAGACCTCTTCCAACGAGCGCGGTAAGTTGCGGTCAGCGCCGGCACGCTGGGCCCAATAGGCTTCACACGCACTCAGGTCAACGCCGTAATAGGGCGGTAATGTCGCTTCTCCCCACCCTATATCTTCTCCCAGCCGCAGCCAGTAGGTCTGACGTGTCTCACTCACACCGTAAGAAAGGCGAAACGGATGCCTCAACACCAGGGTCAGGCGTTGCCATCGTAGCATAGGGGATGATGCCATAGAATCACCTTAGGTGGAGTTTAGTCGCTCTCTTCTTCCTCGCCCGCGCGCAGGCGCAGATAAGACTCGTAGCGCTGAGGGTGAATCTTCCCCTGCGCCACCGCCTCGCGCACGGCACACCCCGGCTCGTTCGTGTGCGTGCAATCGTTGAACTGGCACAGCGCAACCAGGTCGCGAATCTCGGGAAAGTACCCATCCAGTTCTTCAGGTTGCGTATCCCAGAGTGCCAGGGTACGCAGGCCGGGCATATCGGCCACATAACCACCGCCATCCAGAGGAAACAACTGCCGCACCACGGTGGTATGCCGCCCTTTGCCCCCTTTCTCCCGCACACTCCCCACCGCCAACCCCAATTCGGGCTGAATAGCGTTGAGCAAACTGCTTTTGCCCACCCCGGAAGGTCCGGCCAACGCCGAGAGCCGACCGATCAAATGGGCTTTCAGGTCTTCGATGCCGTAGCCGGTCTTGGCAGACGTGTAGAGCACAGGGTAGCCCAAGGGGGGATATATAGAAAAGATTTCCTGCGCCCGTTCCAGTCCCACGAGATCCACCTTGTTGGCCACAATCAACACCGGGATTTGCTGCTTTTCAGCGATCACCAAAAAACGATCCAACATGCGCAGGCGCGGCTCCGGCTGCGCACAGGCAAACACCAGGACTAACTGATCCGGATTGGCCAAAAGCACCTGCTGATACGTGCCCCGCGCGGTAGGTGCACGACGCTCCAGGGCACGCTGGCGCGGCGCGACGGCTTCAATCACGCCACTGCCATCCGGGAGTAGGGTGACTCGCACCCAGTCCCCCACGGCTACCACATCCCCCTGGCGGTGCATCTTTTTGAGTCGCCCGCGCAAACGGCAGACCACGTTCTGCCCACCGCTCATGCGTACGGTATAGAAGCCGGACTGGGCGCGGATAACCTGCCCCCAAGCCGGATTGGCAGCAGAGTGTACAGCGTCGGTGCTCACGGGGTAGGCGTCTCCTCAGGCACAGGGGTTTCGGTGGGTTCAGGTGTAGCCGTAGGGGTTGGAGTATAGGTGTAAAGCGGTGTTGGGGTCCGCGTGACGTAAAATGACGCTTCCCAGGGGTAGAGGCGCAGTGGGCGCCCAAAGAAGTAATCTTCGATCACACGGCGGAAGATGGGGGCGGCCACTTCCGACCCTTCGCCGCCGTTCTCCACCAACACCACCACGGCAATATCCGGTTTGTCACTGCGGTTGGCATTGGTGTAACCTGCAAACCAGGCGTGTGGTTTTCCGGCGGGGTTAGTTGCCGTGCCGGTTTTGCCATAGATGGGGATTTGCAAGCCGGCCAGAGCATAATGCGCCGTGCCGCGCGGGTTGTTGACGACACTGCGCATGGCATCCTGGATAATCTTGAGATTTTCGGGTGAAACCGGCAGTTGCCCCTTCACCTCGGGCTTGAAGGCATAGACCGCTTCGCCATCCGGGTTGGTGATTTTCTCAACCACCTGGGGGCGGTAGAGCGTGCCGCCGTTTCCCACCGCCGCGATAAAATTCGCTACCTGCAACGGGGTGACCAACATCGCCCCTTGCCCAATGGCTAACTGCACGGCATCGTTCTCACCGGCCGGGTCGGGGATATTGCCCGCCACCTCGGGCAGTTGCTCAATGCCGGTCGGTTTACCCAACCCGAACGCCCGCGCCATATTGCTCACATCCAGAGGGCGGTTCTGGCGATAGAGTTCCAACCCAATGTGGTAGAACCAGGGATTGCAAGAACGCATCAGCCCCTCAGGTAATGTCAGCGTGCCGCTGGGCGGTTTATCTTTTTCATAGGTCCAATCGTAGAGGGTCAAGCCGGGGATTTCGGTAAAGGTATGCCCACACTCATAGGTCGAATCGGCGGTAAACAAGCCGCTCTCCAAAGCCGCGGCCATGGTGATGATCTTGAACACCGAACCTAGTGGATAAGCACTTTGGGTAGCACGGTTGAGCAGCGGCGTCGTATTGGCATCAAATACCTGATTCAACAACCAGGCGCTGTTATAGTTGTTGGGATCAAATAAGTTGGGGTCAAAACTGGGTGAGGATGCCAGCGCCAGAATGCGTCCGGTGTCACGTTCCAGCACCACAATCGCGCCCCGAAAGCCCTCAATGGCTTTTTGCACCTGAACCTGGAAGTTCTTATCCAGGGTGGTATAGATAGAATAGGCGGGCTGAGAGTCACGCTGCCCTAAGCGGGTGAGGATATTTCCTTGGGCATCGGTTACGTAGAGTGCCGCGCCACGCTGGCCGGCCAGGTAGGATTCACCCCACTGCTCCAGCCCGGCCATGCCGACACGTTCGTCCCCGCGATAGCCTTTGCGTTTGTACTCTTCCAATTGCTCCGCCGGGATAGGCTGAACATAGCCGGTGACATGCGGCGCCGCGCTATCAAAGTAGTAGCGCGTGTTGTAAGTGCGCATGACCAAGCCGCTCAAACTCGAAAGGACATCATAACGCCGCTGCACCGCTTGTGCCGAGACATCCCCCACCGGAATATACCAATCCGGCGCAGCATACTGGTAGAGCGAACGGATGTAATCCGGGTTCAAGCCGGTCAGGTTGGCCAATTCGGTCAGTAGCGTACCTTCTTGCGCAGGATCAATCTGCCCTGGGATAATCCCCAAAGCCACCGCATCGGTCTGTGCCGCCAAGGCATTGCCCTGAGCATCGTAGATGTTACCCCGCGCCGGGATGGTGATGTCCATCATCAAGCGGTTGCCCCCGCGCAGTTCGGGCAGGATCATTCCATCTTCCCACTGCACCTTCCACGCCCCATCTTGCAGTGTCAGGTTCATCACCATCTCGCGGCTCAGGTCTCCCAACAACACGGTATGAAATGTCACCTGATAGGCCACCTGAGCGGTAGTTGGGTTGGTCAAGGTCGAAAGAATGGCGTAATCCAACCCGCTCAGGCTCATGGTAGCCGCTACGTCGCGATAGCGCTGAGTGAACGCCTCTTCACTCATGGCGTCTTGGCTCAAACGGGTCAGCATGGCATACATGCCGGTATAATCCTCGGCTTTCCAGGCCGCTAAAAACGCCTCAGCAGCCCCCCGCACATCCGGAACGGATGTTACATTGACCACGGGTTCGCTCAGACTGGGCTGTGCCGAGGGATTGACCGGTGTCGTCACCGTGGGGCGGCATGCCCCTACCAAAAGCGCTATCACAATTAGAATCGGTAGCCGCACTTGCCACCGTGTTCGCGCTTCCGATCTTTTCGTCGTTCGCCGCAACGGATTAGCCTTCATCTTCGCCTTCCAGAATCGCCCGATAGACCGGACAAACATAATTCAAATTTTTTTGACACACTGCCGGCACATCTACCGATGGCTCAAATCCCAAAATCGCCATCGTGCGCACCAGATGGCACA
>Ga0272449_1001263_pt1 | contig 26782 bp, 21 predicted proteins | sample YNPCB0241_FD_198679 | JGI IMG/M metagenome (GOLD analysis project Ga0272449, IMG submission 198679) | Hot spring sediment microbial communities from Yellowstone National Park, WY, United States - YNP-CB-024-1 | ecosystem: Environmental > Aquatic > Thermal springs > Hot (42-90C) > Sediment... | reverse complement strand
GAGAAGGCAAACGGGTCAAAGATTGATATATTCTTCTGCCCTTTTTGGTATATCCCGGTGTCCATCCCCCAACCCTTCCGAGGGATATCCCCTATGCCATTTTGAAAAGAAACCATCCCCCTTATCTTGATTTTTTAACCCGAAACTTCTTCCGGGTCCTATCTTCTATCCTCTTTTAACCCTCGCTCACCTCCGAAATAAAAGCGATTGAGTTTAAGGCAAAGAAAGAGAAGAAAAGGAAGAAAGGGAAAGATAATAAATTACGAATTAACTTAAAGCCTTTCCAGGTCTCCATATTACGCATCTCTATATATAACGGAGAAACCACCGAAAACCTGACAGCCAATTCCCTCTAACAAGCCTCAATTTTTCAATAACTTATTCAACCGCTGAATAATTTTTAGTGGGAGTTCTTTTCCTTAAAGGAATCTAACCAAAATTTGGCATCCCTTGAAAAAGTCATCCTGATTATTATATTTCCTGGTGAAAGAGAAGCCCGAAGTGAAATACCTCCCATTGAAAGAGCAAAGGGTAATCGGTGGTACCGGCTTACTCCTTCTTTTCCTTTCCGCCCTCATTAATTATTCAGCGAATTTTTCAAATCTCGCCGAAAGATTATCCCTTTATTTTTACGGGGCTGGTTGGCGGGTCTTCTTTCGTCTCCCGGGAATGGGCGAAGAACTTTCTTTTTCTGTCTGGTGGTTAATTATTGGCTTACCCCTCTTCACTTTCTTTTACGGACTCCGTTTTCCAATCTTCCGGCGGACGATTCGGCTCCTGCGCTCAAATCTTCCCCCAGGGTCTCCCTTTTTTCTTTTTCTCCTCCTCTTTTCCCTTTTCCCCTGGGAATATTCCTGGGTCAGACCGAATAAATCCAGTCTTATTATCTATCTTATTTCCGGGACAACTGGTTTGATTTTCTTCCTCATCGGATTTTACCCGAAGTTAACCTTCCTGGATAAGCCAATAAGCAAATTATTCCGGTGGCTGATGGAACTTAATCAAAAAGCCTTTCTTCTCTTCACCTCTCTTCTTCTCTTCACGATTGCTAATCTTGCCTCTTATTTTATCTTTTGTCACATCCCTCACATTTCTGATTCCATTGCCCAATTATTCCAGGCCCGGATCTTCGCTACGGGTCGGCTGTATCTTCCCTCACCTAAATTTCCTGACTTCTTTGACTACGGACATATTATCAATAATGGCCGGTGGTATTCCCAGTATCAATTTCTCCATCCCTTCTTTTTAATGTTTGGTGTCCTTCTCAAAATCCCCTGGATAATCAATCCCCTTTTGGGTGGCTTTACCATTCCCTTCGTCTATCTTTTAGGGAGAGAGGTTTATGATGAAAAGACCGGTCGGCTTTCCGCTCTCTTTGCCAGTTTTAATCCGGTTATCTTTATGATGTCCGCGGAATATATGAATCATGCCACTTCGCTTCTTTTTACCACAATCTTCCTTCTCTTTTTCTTTCGTGCCTTTAAGGAAAGGAAGATTCACCAGGGGATAATTGCTGGCATCTCCTTAGGATTGGTTGCCAACTGTCGGGTCTATACCGCGGTCCTGATTGGACTTCCTTTTTTCTTTTCCGGTATTCAGCGGATAAGAGAGAGAAAGGGAAACCTTTTAATCTTTCTCGCAATGATTTTTTCTTTTCTTGGAGTTAGTTCTCTCAATCTTCTTTATAACTATCTTACCAATGGCAACCCATTTCTTTTTGGTTACACTGTTCGCTGGGGTCCGGGTCATACCATCGGTTTTGGTAAAAGCGGTTGGGGAGTAAAGCATACCCCACTCCGCGGCCTGATAAATATTGGTCACGATTTGAATCTCTTAAATAAATTCCTCTTTGAAACTCCACTTCCCTCACTCTTCTTAATTCTTCTGCCCTTTATTTCCGGGACGAAAGATAAAAGGGATTGGCTTTTATTTTTCACCTTCCTCTCTCTTTGGTTTGGTCATTTCTTTTACTGGTTTCACGGTATTGCTTTTGGTGCCCGCTTCTTATATGAGTCATTGCCAATTCTAATCATTCTCTCAATTCGGGGATTTCAAAATCTTCCATTTTTGCTCCGCCGTTTCTTCTCCATTAAAATTTCCGATTTCACTGTTCAGCGCTTTACCATTCGGTTTTTTGGTCTTCTTTTCGTCTTAATGTTAACAATTGGTCTTCCGCCCCTTTTTCGGCTGTATTGGCGTTATTGGGGGGTTGACCATAATCTCTTAGAAATGGTAAGAAAAGAGAAGATAAAGAATGCCCTCATCTTCTGTGCGGAATTGGGAGATGTCTTCAATGTCAATCCTCTGGATTTAACGGGAGAGGTGATTTATGCGAAGGACTATGGCATCCTAAATTCCGCACTCACTATTTTGTATCCGAATCGAAAATACTATTTAGGCGATAAGGAGAGAATAAAACCACTCGCCATTCCTCCTTTTCCTCAATCCGCATTGAAAGGGATGCTTGATTCTCTTTTCTCTCAAGGGAGTGAAGAACTCATTCGTCAATACCGAACAATCGTTTTACCTTTTAAGGATTTACCTCCGGAAAACTGGAAAATCAAAGAAAGATTGACCGACTTTCGGGAGATAACAATGGCGGTGATGACCGGTCAAAAGACTCTTGATGATTATCTGCCTGCCCTTCTTTTTTGGATAGTTGGCGACCCTCGCCCCCATCTGGAGGTTTTCCGTTATCTGGAAAAATCTCCGTATTTCGTCGCCGGTCATTATAAATTTAAGCGCTTATGGGAAAGTAGCGACCAGCAAGTCTTAATTGCGGAAGTCCGAAAAGCGGAAGATTAGTTTGACATCACTTAAAAAATAAGTTATAGTTAGATATGAAGTTATCAATTATTGGCACTGGCTATGTGGGATTAACCACGGGGGCTTGTTTAGCAAAGGTTGGCCATCAAGTTATCTGTGTGGACAATGACCAGCGAAAGATTGCTTTACTAAAAGAAGGAAAGATTCCAATCTACGAGCCAAAGTTGGAAGAGATTGTTAAAGAGGGGATGCGCGAAGGTCGCCTCTCTTTTACCACCGAAATTGCGGAGGGGGTCAAAAACGCTCAGGTCTGTTTTATTGCGGTCGGCACTCCGCCGAAAGAGACCGGAGAACCGGATTTGTCCTATGTTGAGAATGTCGCCCGGGAGATTGGGGAAAATATGGATGACTACCGGGTGATTGTGGAGAAGAGTACGGTTCCGGTCAAGACCGGAAAATGGGTGAAAACGACAATTGAACGTTATAACCGAAGAAAGGTCCCTTTTGATGTTGCCTCCAATCCCGAATTCTTACGGGAAGGTCAAGCGGTGGATGACTTTCTCTATCCCGACCGGATTGTCATCGGCTGCGAATCGGAAAGGGCAAAAGAGATTTTACTTCAGATTTACCAGCCGGTTGTCGCTTTCAGTCCCGAAGGGAAAAGACCGGAGATTCTGGTTACCAGTTTGGAGAGTGCGGAATTAATCAAACACGCCGCCAACGCCTTTCTGGCGATGAAGATTTCTTTTATCAATGCCATTGCCTGTATCTGCGAACTGGCTGGGGTTGATGTGAAAGAAGTGGCAACCGGTATCGGTCTTGATAAACGAATCGGAAGAGATTTTCTAAATCCCGGCATCGGTTATGGTGGTTTTTGTTTTCCTAAAGACCTTGATGCCTTTGTGAAGATTGCCGAGGAATTGGGTTATGATTTCCAACTTTTAAGGGAAGTGAAGAAGATAAACGATGATATGCGGGAACGTTTCGTTCGGAAGGTAAAGGACCTTCTCTGGAATCTGAGGGATAAGAAGATTGGTGTCTTAGGGCTTGCCTTCAAGCCCAACACCGATGATATGCGTTTCGCTCCAGCGATTACGATTATTGACCGCTTAGCAAAAGAAGGGGCGGTGATTAAAGTCTATGACCCGAAGGCGATGGAAAATGCCAAAAAGGTTTTGCCGCCGGTAATCTATTGCTCTTCACCTTATGAGGTCTGTGCCGATTCCGAATGCCTTCTCATCCTCACCGAATGGGAGGAATTTAAGAACTTAGATTTGAAACGAGTTAAGGAACTTTTAAGATTACCAATCATTATTGATGGCCGGAATATATTTGACCCCGAGGTGATGCGCAATCTCGGATTCATTTATCGGGGAGTCGGCAGGGGATATTAAATGAAAATCCTCTTAACCGGTGGGGCTGGTTTCATTGGCTCCCATCTGGCGGAGGCACTCTTAGCGGAAGGGAATGAGGTAATCTGTGTTGATAATCTCATCACCGGACGGATGGCAAACATCGCCCATCTCCTCAATGAGAAAAACTTCCGATTTTATGAATGGGATGTTTCCGAAGGAATCCAGTCTCTTGGTTTGGAGAGAGTTGATGCCATCTTTCACTTTGCCTCGCCCGCCAGTCCCAAAGATTATTTTCGCTATCCAATTGAGACGATGCGAGTTGGTTCTTTTGCTACCTATCATCTCCTGGAACTAGCCAGGAAAAATAATTCGCTTTTCTTCTTTGCTTCCACCTCGGAAGTCTATGGTGACCCCCTCTCTCATCCCCAGAAGGAGGAATATTGGGGTAATGTGAACCCGGTTGGTAAGAGGGCAGTTTATGACGAGGCGAAACGTTTTTCGGAAGCAATGGTTATGACCTATCACCGCCAATATCAAATCCCAATCCGAATCGCCCGGATCTTTAATACCTATGGACCAAGAATGAGGATTGATGATGGGCGGGTAGTCCCCAATCTTATTACCCAGGCATTAAAAGGAGAGCCATTAACGATTTATGGTGAGGGAAAACAAACGAGAAGTTTCTGTTTCATTACCGATATGATTGAAGGACTCTTAAGACTTTTTCGGACCGAGATTTTTCAACCGATAAACTTAGGAAACCCCGAAGAGTTTACCATTCTGGAATTTGCTCATCTGGTTCTGAAATTAACCGGCCGGGATAATCCAATCGTTCACCTCCCCCTTTTGCCCGACGACCCGGAAAGGCGAAAACCGGATATCACGAAGGCGAAAAATCTTCTGGGCTGGGAACCAAAGGTAAAACTGCCGGAAGGCTTGAAGAGAACGATTGAATGGTTCAAAAAGGAATTGGGACTATAAATAACTCTTTCGGATAAATTGCGAAGAAAAGGTTCTAAGAAAAAAGAAGGGAGAGTCGCTATTCACAAACCAATTAAAACAAAGAGGATTTTTCTCCTCTCTTTTCTCTTTATTGCCATTCTTACCTTATTAAGTTTTGATACCCGCTATTATCTCGGCGGCGATAATATCCGCTATATCATTTTAGCCAAATCAATTATCTCCGGACAGGGTTATCGAGACATTAATGAACCTTCCTCTCCCCCTCATACTACTTATCCTCCTGGTTTCCCCCTCCTCCTCATTCCCTTTCTTCTTCTTTTTGGTCTTTCCTATCCGCTTTTGAATCTATTACCTTTAATCCTTGCCCTCTTCTCCCTCTTCCTCTTTTTCCTCATCCTTAAAGGAGCGAGCGAAAAAGAAGAACTGAGACTTATCTCCTTCTCTCTTCTTGGCACTTCCCCCATCTTTCTCCTCTATTCTCACACCCTCCTTTCCGAGATCCCTTTTCTCTTTTTCACCCTTCTTACTTTTTATCTCTTTTCGCAATCCGAGAAAAAAAAGTCCCCTTTTCTTTTAATCGCCTCCTTTCTTTCTCTTACCTTTTCGCTCTTTATTCGGACCGCGGGGATTGGTATCCTCCCGGCTTTTTCCCTTTACCTTTTACTTAAAAAGAGATATAGAGAACTAATAACCCTTCTCATCCTTTTCCTTTTATTCTTTCTCCCTTATTTTCTCTACAATCGCCATCTCGGGAGAGGGAGTGGTTATTTAGAACTATTTACCTATAAGAATCCTTATAACCCGGAGGAAGGGAAGATTGGTCTTACGACGTATCTCTCTCGTTTTGGAAAAAACTTTTATCTCTATTCATTTTTTGTCTTTCCCCAAATGCTCTTCCCCTTCACCCTCCCTTCTCCTTTCCGGTTTCTCGTTGGTCTCTTTTCTCTTCTTCTTCTTATCATTAGTTTTAGAAAGAGGTTAAAGGCAAAGGATTCTCTCTATCCCTTTTATCTTTTCTTCTCTTTTTTCATCCTTTTTTCTTGGCCGGAGGTTTGGACCGGTGACCGATTCCTTTTACCCCTCTTCCCTTTCCTTCTCTACTATCTCTTTTTGGGGTTCGATTCTCTTTTCCCAAAGAGAGGTTCGCTCCTCTATCTCTTTTTTGGCATCATCGCTCTTGGCTATCTAATAAAGGATTTTCAAGGAGTGGGTGAAAACATCGGGATAAATCTTTCCCGACTAAAAGGTGACCGTTATGCTGGTTATCCCTTAGATTGGGTGCGGTATTTTCAAGCCTGCGAATGGATTAAAGAGCATACCGAAAGGGATGCGGTGATTGTTGCCCGCAAACCGGAATTCGTCTATTTTTTAACCGAGAGGAAAAGTTTTCTTTATCCATTCACCACCGACCCCAAAAAGATAATGGCGAAGATTGAAGAGAGAGAAGCCACCCATCTCCTCTTTGACCAATTCTTCTGGACCCAAACATCAAGTCGTTATCTCACCCCGCTTCTTAACGAATTCTCCAACCGCTTTGAACCGATTTACTCAACTGATTATCCCCAGATGATTGTCTATCAGATAAAGAGATGAAACTCTCGGTCATTATTCCGGTGTATAATGAAAAAAACACATTAGAAAAAATCATCTCTTTGGTGGAAATGGTGCCAATTGATAAGGAGATAATTGTCGTTGACGATTTCTCAAACGATGGGACAAGAGAAATATTAAAAAAATGGGAAGGAAAGGAAAACCTAAAAATTCTCTATCACAGCCAGAATGCGGGTAAGGGGAGCGCCATTCGAACGGGTATCGCAGAAGCAAAGGGTGAGATTATTGTGATTCAGGATGCTGACTTAGAGTATAACCCTTATGACTATTTGAAGATGCTCAAATTATTCTCCCAACCCGAAGTGAAGGCAGTTTACGGCTCAAGATTTAAAGGAAAGGGGAGGTTCCTTCGTCGGAGTAAACTGGCAAATCTTTTTTTAAGTTTCTTGACCTCCCTTCTTTTTAATGAGAGAATAACCGATATGGAAACCTGCTATAAGATGATTAGAAGGGAGGTCTTTCAGGACCTAAAACTAAAGGCAAAGCGATTTGAAATTGAACCGGAAATAACCGCAAAATTATTAAAGAAAGGGATTAAAATTTATGAGGTGCCAATCAGTTATTCGGGAAGAAAGGAGGGGAAGAAGATAAAAGCCAAGGATGGGTTTGTTGCCCTCCGGACCCTTTTCTTCTGGCGCTTGAAATAAAAATGAACGAAAAGGAGAAGACAATTCTTATCTTCCTCATCGTTGCCTTCGGAACCGCTTTAATCCTCAATTTCCTTAAGCACTACCAGACAAGCAAGGCGATAATGAAGATTTTGCCAATGGAAGAGACATTAGGAGAGAAAAGCGAAACAATAAAAGGGTGGCCGGTTAAAGAGCAAAAGAAAGATGAGAAGATAAATATTAACCGGGCAACTCTTGAAGAACTTATCACTTTGCCTGGTATCGGTCCAGTTTTAGCCGAAAGGATTATTGAGTATCGGAAACAATCGGGCGGATTTAAAAGGATAGAGGAGATAATGAAGGTGAAGGGGATTGGCCGAAAGAAATTTGCGCGGCTCAAGGATAAAATAAAGATTGATTAAAGGACCGGGCTTCCGGGTTTCACCTCTTTATCCGTTACCAGAAGAGAGATAACCGCACCATCTTCCGCAGCAAGAATCATCCCGTTAGATTCTACACCCCGAATTTTTGCCTTTTTCAGGTTTGCCACCACGCAGACATTCTTCCCGATTAATTCCTCTGGTTGGTAAACCTCGCCAATTCCGGCGACAATCTGGCGCAACTCTGAGCCGAGGTTCACTTCCAGTTTCAAAAGTTTATCCGAACCGCTCACCCTTTCGGCATTAATCACCCGGCCAATCCGCAGATCAACCCTTTTAAATTCTTCAATGGTTATTTCCATATGCTCTCCTTTTAGTTTTTTCAGTTCAATTTCAATCTCCTCGTCCGGAATTTTATTAAAGAGCACGGTAATCTCCCCCAGATTCACTCTTCTCTCCAGAAAAGATTTGCTTTCTATTTCATCCCAATTACTTTCTTCGATGTTGAGCATCTGACGAATTTTCGCACTGGTAAAAGGGAGATAAGGACGAAAGAGAATCTCACAGGCTTCAATTAATTTCAGACAATTAAAGATTGTCCGATCGCACTCCTTTTTGTTGGTCTTGACAGTGCGCCAGGGTTCGTTGCGGTCAAAGTAGCGGTTCCCATAAGAAGGCAGTTCCATCAAGGTCTTTAAGCCATCCCGAATCCGAAATTCTTCAATTAATTTCTCCACCTCTTTCTTTACCTCCTGGATATTTCCCCAAACTTCCGGATCAATCTCCCCTTTTGGCGCCTCGCTCCGATTCCTTCTGATAAAAAGCAAAACCCGATTGACAAAATTTCCGTAAATATCGGCTAATTCGTTATTATTCCTTGCTTGGAAATCCTTATAGGTAAAATCAACATCTCGATTTTCCGGGAGGTTATTGGCTAAGGCGTAACGTAAAGGGTCAGGGGGGAATTTTTCCAAATATTCGGGAAGCCAGACTGCCCAATTCTCGGAGGTAGAAATCTTTCTCCCTTCCAGATTAAGAAATTCGTTCGCTGGGATTTCCGCGGGCAGGATAAAATCACCGTGTGCCATAAGCATTGCTGGCCAGACAATCGCATGGAAGACGATATTATCCTTACCGATAAAATGAACGAGTTTTGTTTTGGGGGAAAGCCAGTACTCTTGCCACAAATCCTTCTTCCCAATCTTTTCCGCCCATTCCACAGTTGATGAGATATAACCAATCGGGGCATCAAACCAGACATATAAAACCTTATCCTTTGCCTCCGGCAAAGGAACCTTTACTCCCCAGGGTAAATCGCGGGTGATTGGCCTATCTTCCAAACCAACCTTAAACCAACCTTCACAAAATCGCTTCACATTATCCTTCCAATGACTCTTTTCTCTGAGCCACTCTTCTAATTGTTTTTGAAAACGGGAGAGGGCAAAGAAGTAGTGTTCCGTCTCTCGTTCCTGGGGAGTTGTGCCACAGATTTTACATCTCGGTTCTAAGAGATTAAATGGTTCAAGCCAGCGACCGCATTTTTCACACTGGTCTCCTCTTGCCTTTGGATTTTGACAATGGGGGCAGATACCTTCGATATAACGATCAGCAAGAAATATCTGACAATTGCTACAGAAAAACTGTTTTACTTTCTTGGGATAAATGTATCCTTTCCTATAAACCCTTAAGAAGAATTCTTGAGATATCTTATGGTGTAAAGGAAGGGAGGTGCGAGAGAAATTATCAAATTGGATACCAAATCGCTCAAAAGCATCCTTTATCCTTTGATGATAGAAGTCAACAATCTCCTGGGGATGCTTCTTTTCTTTTTCGGCTAATAAGGTAATCGGCACCCCGTGCTCGTCCGTGCCCCCAATATGGATTACCTCCCTTCCCTTTGACCGCTGATAACGGCAGTAGATGTCCGCTGGTAGATAACAGCCCGCCAGATGCCCTAAATGGATATCGCCATTGGCATAAGGTAAGGCAGTCGTAACTAAAATCTTCATCAGTGGATTATAGGGAAAAATCTAATCCTGTCAAATCCTTTGCCCCCTTAAAGGATTGACAGATAGGAATGTTTCTGTATAATAAGGGGTTAGCCAGGGTAGCTCAGAGGTAGAGCTCCGGACTGAAAATCCGGGAGTCGGCGGTTCGATTCCGCCCCCTGGCATAAGAAATCTTGGCAAAAAGGTCAAAGTCAGTCTTAAAAAACATTCGGAAAAGTAGGGTCAGGACCGCAAGGAATAAGGCAAGGAAAAGGGAGTTGAAGAAGGCATTAAAGGAATTTAAGTTGGCGGGAAATCGGGATGTTGCCCTTTCTCTGCTCCCTAAGGTTCAGAGTATCATTGACAAGGCAGCAAAATGGGGAATTATTCATAAGAATAAAGCCGGTCGCCTTAAGGCAAAACTTGCCAAATCCCTTGCCGAGATGAAGTAATTTTTAATCCGGTCAAAACCCTTGGTTCGCTTAAATCTCCCGCTAAAAGTTTTGCACATCGTCACCACCTTTCCCCGCCATCCCAATGATGTCATCACCCCCTGGTTAGTAAAAAGTATTAAGAAACTAAGGGAAGAAGGCATTAAAGCCGATGTCTTCACCTCTTCTTACAAGGGACTCAAAAGCCAAAGGATTTGGGAGATTGAAGTCCACCGATTCCGTTATTTCTTCAAAAGATGGGAAGATTTAACCCATGAGGAGAACGTCCCCGACCGTTTAACCCGCTCCTTCCATTATTGGATTCTTCTCTTCTTCTATCTCTTCTTCGGAGCAATTGAAGTTTACCGTCTCTGCCGGAAAGAAAAGTTTGCGATTATTCAGTGCCACTGGCCTCTGCCCCATTCCTTGTTTGGTTATATCGGGAAAATGGCTTGTGGCGCAAAATTAATCTCCAGTTTCTATGGTGCTGAAATCAAGTTAGTAAGAAAATTTCCTCTGCTGAAAATTTTTCTCCGCTGGCTTTTGATGAAATCCGATGCCCTAACTACCATCTCAAATTATAGCGCCTCCTTAATAAAGGAGATTCTTCCCCCAAGCGCGGAAAGCAAGATAAAGATTATCCCTTTTGCCCAGGCAATTGAAGTTAAAGAAAAGAGGTGGGAAGAAGGTAAAAGAACTATTCCCCAAATTCTATTTGTTGGGCGATTGGTCGAAAGGAAAGGGGTGGACTATCTAATTCGGGCATTCGCCGAAGTGCGGAAGGAAATTCCCGCCTTTTTGACCATCGTCGGCGACGGTAAGGAGAGAGAAAAATTGGAAAATTTAGCAAAAGAATTGGGAATTAGAGAATCAATCCGATTCACCGGATTTGTCTCCTCACCCGACTTAGAAAGGTACTATGAAACTTGCGACCTTTTTATCCTGCCGGCGATTTTTGACCGAAATGGTGATACCGAAATGTTAGGAGTTGTCCTATTAGAGGCAATGAGTTATAAGAAACCAGTGATCGCCTCCAATGTTGGTGGTATTCCGGACATTGTGAAAAATTACCAAACCGGAGTTCTGGTGCCGGAGAAATCAATTGAAGAATTGAGAAAGGCAATTATAGAACTACTGGGCAACGAAAATCTCCGGAAAGAATTGGGCGAATCGGGCTACCGTTTTATTAAAGAAAAATTCTCCTGGGAAAGAATCACTACCCAATTAAAGAATTTGTATCAAACCCTTATTAACGAGCGATAATTACCTTCCTCGTTTCCCTCCGATTTTTTGCTTTAATCTCTAAGAAATAGATTCCCGAAGGGAGCCGGGAGATAAAATCTAAGGTCTTTTCCCCTTTCGGAACCTTCCCAATAACCTCACCTAAAAGGTTATAAACGCAAACATCTCCCCATTCCTCAACCGTTATCGGAAAGGAGAAAGCCATTGAAGCCTTATGAGAGAGATTGGAGTTTTTAAGCTGGTTGTTGGCAAAGAAGACTTCACTCGCCTCTTTTCCCGGGTTGTAAAACCAGAACTCGTTAGTATTATTGCCGATGGTCGCAAAGATACCATAAGCAAAAGAGGAATAGGTAAGACTCCCGCCACCTTTTATCCGTTTATAAGGAATCTGAGGGCTCCCAACATCTTCCGCCTGATACCAGGAATCACTCGCTGGGTCAAATCGCCAGAATTCTAAGGTATTACCTCCTTTCGTCGCATAGATTTTCCCGTTGGACGAAGCAAAGACCAGGGCACCCCCTTCCTTTATCTTCTTTTTCTTACCACCGGACCCAATCAGAGGAAGATTGGGTAAAGATTCCCAAATTGGAGTAAGAGAATTAAGATTGAGTCTAAAGAAGGCATTATATTTGCTTCCGCCTTGCGTGAGGTATAGGAAAGAATCGCCATCAAAGCAAAGACCGCTTCCGATTTTAAACTTTTCTCTCGGGAGAAATGCCAGGTCTTCCCAGAGACCAAGGTTGATATTGAATCTTTTCCATTCGTTATTGTTCGCACCACTCCCCGCATAAATATATTTAACTCCCCCTTTTTCTACAAAGGTAATAAATCCACCCTTTACCCCTTTAATGAAAGAAGGGAACGGCAGGGATTCCCAAGAGTTATTCACCGGATTATAACGATAGAACTCATTGGTTCCACCACCTTTTAGGGCATAGAGATAAACACCGTCACTGGTTAAGCAGGCGCCTTTCTTAACCTTTTTATTTCTCGGACCAGCTGGAATACTTTCCATCCTCTGCCAGGAATTTCCCAAAATACTATAGCGCAGAAAGTCTCGGGTATTATTGCCGACCAGGGCATAGACAAAGGAATCCTGAGCAGTAATACAACCGCCACTTTTCACATTCTTTCTCGCTCCGGTCAGGTCTGCTTTTCTCAACCAACCCTGATAAGAACTAACAGTGAATTGGAGGGAGAGGGTGTCATTTAAGAAAACCCGATCACCAAAAACCGATAGGGAACAAAAGGCGGTATATTGACCAATCGGTGCTTGCCAGTTCTGGAATTTAATGGATAAAGAGCAAGATGGCAGAAGATTAATCTCCGTGCTCTCATCCGCATAAAGAAGATTACCAAGCGAATCCCTTATTTTTAGATAAGCGGTAAAGGAATTTTCCACGTTGCCATTGTTAGAAAAGATAACCTCGGGTGTGATCTCACCCGGAGGTAAATAAGGTGTTGGGGAAAGGAAACGGACGATTCCAATATCCCGAACCCGAACGAAAACGGACTCTTCTTTTGCATCGTTATCCGGCACCAAGTCACCAGAAAGGAGCGTTGAGCACTTCTTAACCAGATTTCCCCGACCGGAGATGGGAAGAGGAGAGAAGGTTAAACTCGTCTCGCTCTCCGGAGAAAGAGTAAGCGGTAGGCTTTCTGAATGGAGATTGCCAAAGGAAAATCTAACCCAAAACTCAGCAGGAGTATTGCCGAAATTCTTAATTCGTGCCTGTGGGATATAGACATCACCGGAATCAAGTGTGTCTGTAAGATTGGCAATTTGCCATGCCATTGGCAAAATCTCTTTCGCCATTCGATTTTCGGTTTGGAGTTGCGTGCCAAATTCCGCCTTCTGGACTTTCATTTCGTGATTCTCAATTGCGAGAACCCCAACATCTTTCACCCGAACGAAAAAGGATTTACTCAGAGTATCATTTACCCGATTTTCATCGGATTGAAGAAAGAGGGAACAGCGGACAAGCGAATTTCCGCGAACGAGCGGGGTCCAGGAGAAGAAGGGGACGAGGGATTCTCTTCCCGCCGGTAGGGCAATTATTTTTGTCTCGCTCTCCGAACCGATTTTCATCGTCGCGGAAAAAGTCTCCCCTTTGGGACCGAAGTTTTTCACCCTAACCGTTGGGGTGATAGAGATTGATGAGTCAACCGTATCCGGCGGGGAGACAATTTCCATAACACCAACATCATGGAAAAGCGGAGCAAAACCGATACCACCGACATCATCCAGATACCAACCCGGATAGGTAAAATTGGCATCCGAACCAAAATGCCACCGCAAGAAAAAGGTGTCGCCCGCTGAAACCGGTATCGGCATCAAAACCGCCCGCCAGCCAATTGAATCAAATACTCCTCGGGAATAGGCAGATTCCTGCGGAATGCCACCATTCCCCGAACTTAATTTCCGGTCGTAGCCCTCAGTAAAGGTTGGATGGAGAAGGAAAAAGTTACTTCCATCCTTTGTAAACTTAACATTCCCACCATCATACCCGGTCTGAAAGCGATACCAGTGATAAAAACCAAGAATTGGGGTGTCGCGCGTCGCCACATACCAGATCGAGTTTAACTGCCAGTTGGCATTATTGAAGTAATTGCCATCAATATTAGTTCCCCAGCATTTCGTTCCGGAATGGGCACTGGGCGGTCCAACCAAAGAAGGTGTCCCCCATTCCCAGGCGTTACTCGTTGGGTTAGAGATGAATCCGCCATCAGTAAGTTCAAATCTTTCGATAAAGTTCGCAGCACAACAGAAACGGGATTTCTTATTATTTAAGGAAAATTGGTCCGAGATAAGGAGACTACACTTCACCAAATACAAATCCGCCTGGCTTGGTGTCCAGAGACCAAAGGATAATGTCTCCTCCGCCCCAACTCCTAAATAAGGCACATTAAAAACATCCTCGTAGCCTCCAGGATTTATGGTAACCTTTACCCCAAAAGACGTTAATATCTCTTCTTCTCCGGAATTTCTAATCACCACCTTCGGTTGATAAGAAGCCAGGGAACAGAAGACCGGAGGCGAAATAATTTCCTTAATCTCCACATCTTGCGGATAACTAACCATCCGGAAGATTTCTTCACTTTCATAACGGTCATCAAACCAGATAAGATGGAGACCAAGAGTATCATTAGCGATATGGGGATTATATAAATCACCTTCCGGATATTCACCGGATAATTCTTCGGTTGCCAGCCATCCGGCTGGTGTTCGCTTCTTATGCCAGAGGTGAAGCCAGCCGTCGGTCCAGTAATCCTCACCGAACCAAACAACCCGGGCATTCTGTTGCCGGTCGATTGTAATCTGGGGCGCAAAGCGGTCAAAATCATCCGGTTGGTTAGCCCCGGCAATGGTATCAATTGCCAACCAACCAGAAGTTGGATGTCTTCTCCGGTAATAGACCCGATAATAATAATTATCTGCCTGCTCACCGCCATACCAGACGATATGAACAACATTAGAATTATCAACTGCGATGGAAGGCCCATAAGGGTCACCAACATAATCACATTGGTCAGAATAGAGACCACTGCTCACATCGGTCGGACTCGCCTGCCAAACACCACCAATCCGGTGGCGGTAATAGATATGGGTCCAACCTAAGACCGGATGCTCACCTTTCCAGGCACAATAAATACTATTGTCTCGCCCACCAGCGATGGTCGCGGCTCCTTTGTCGGTCATATTGGTCGTATCGCTAATCTTTATTGGTGGTTGCCAGACACCAGAGATCTTCTCTCGGTAAAAAATCTCGTAATGGCCATTGTAAAGTTCATCCCAAACCACATGGATATGACCATCCGGGGTTGCCGCACAAGAAGGTGGGTTTTGCTTATCCCCGGTACCGGTTGAAATGATTACCGAAGGTTGCCAGCCCGTAGCAGGACTCCAGGTTTTATACCGAATGTGAGAGAGCAGGGTATAAGCCAAATAGACAAGATGGAGATTACCCGCTGAATCAACACAAAGCGAAGGAAATTCACTCACCTCCTCCGGCACATCCGCAAGACAGGTATCTTTTGTCCAGCCAACATTCGGTTCGTATCGCTTATACCAAACCTGGGGGAGATTGGAAAATCCTGGAACCGGATGATAAGACGCCCAAACGATATGAATTCTTTTCGCCTAGTCAACGACAATATTTCGGGCAGTATTTTCGGAAAGTTCTGAGGGATAGGCAAGATGGGTTAGCCTTTCCGGAGTGGTCCAGCCAAAAAGAAAGGCAACGGAAATAAAGAAAATAGAAAAGAAGTGTTTCATTTTCCCTCCACTAAAAGTTCCTTATTGTTCAATTAAAATTATAAAAAAGTAAAAAGAGAAGTCAACATCTTCATCGGAATTAAATGTTGACTTATCCCTGGGATTTAATAAAATGAAGAGATGATTTCTTTTCAAAATGTAAGTAAGGTTTATGGTAATTCCTGGGTTGCGCTGAAAGATATTAACCTCCAAATCAATCAGGGGGAGTTCGTCTTTATTCAGGGTCCAACCGGTGCCGGAAAGACCACTCTCCTTAAACTCATCTACCGGGAAGAACTGCCGACCCAGGGGGAGATAACAATTTCGGAAAGAAATTTAAAGACCCTTTCCCAAAAGGAAATTGCCAACCTCCGGCGCCACATCGGCATTGTCTTTCAAGACTTCAAATTGCTTTCTGACCGGACGGTTTATGAAAACTTAGAGTTCGCCTTAGCGGCAATCAATTTCCCCTGGTCAAAAATGGAAAGTGCGATTATTGAAACTGTCTCCCGTCTTGGCATCCTGAACAAATTGGAAAATTACCCCCATCAACTCTCCGGCGGAGAACAGCAGAAAGTGGCGATTGCTCGGGCTCTGATTAAAAATCCGGAAATAATCCTTGCTGATGAGCCAACCGGCAATATTGACCCGGATTCCGCCGAAGAGATTATCAAAATCCTCATCTCCCTGTCGAACCAAGGGAAAACCGTAATTATGGCCACCCATAATATTGAATGGCCCAAAGCCTTAAAGAAGAGAACCGTAAAACTCTTAGCCGGGAAAATCGTGGAAGACCGGCCGGCGGGTTAGGATATGGGATTGAAGTTTATTTGGCGGGAAACAATCCGAACAATAAAATTCTCTCTCCTCAATTTCTTTTTATCCGCTTTGGTTCAGGCACTCTCTCTTCTCCTCCTTCTCATCTTCCTCACCATTACCTTTAACCTCTTCTCTTTAATTAAGGAGACCTACAACCGGATTGAAATCTATGCCTTTCTGGAAGAAAATGTCTCCTATCCTGAGGTCGCAGATAAGATATTTTTAATCGCCGGAGTAAAAGAGATTCGTTACGTCTCAAAGGATGAGGCATTAGAAGAGTTAAAAGAAGATTTGGGAGAAGATGCTTCCCTCTTATCGGGTCTGGATAAAAACCCCCTGCCCAATACGATTCGGATCAAATTAGAACCAAATTATCATTCCGCTTCTGCCCTCAAAGAGATTGAGAAGAAATTAACTAATATTCCCGGCATCAGGGAGGTTTGGTCCGGAAGAGAAGTTTTAGGAAAACTGGAGAAATTACTAAGGGTCATTATCTTCTCCGACATCGGCATTCTAATCATCGTCGGCATTTCGGTAATCTTTATCGTCCTCCAAAATATTGAAGCCTCAACCTTTCAACGTCGGCGCGAGATAGAGATAATGCGTCTGGTTGGGGCTACGGAATACCTCGTTTCTGCTCCATTCTATCTTCAGGGTCTTCTCCAGGGAATCATCGGGGGAATTTTCGCTTTCCTGGGAGTTAGTCTCCTTGCCTATTTTGTTTCTGCCACTCTTATCTCTTTTTCTTTCCCGAGCCTTCCCTTTTTCCTCCTCTCCTTAACGGTTGGTGCCGTTTTAGGTATTTCGGGTTCTTATGTTGCTCTCTCCCGAATTAAAGAGACCGAGAAATGAGACCGAAAGGATTCCTCCTTCTTCTCCTCCTTTCCCTCTCATTAGCCCAAGAGGTTGATGAATTTGAAAAACAGAAGAAAGAACTGGAGGCGACAAAAAAGAAATTAGCCGAAGTGGAAGCGAAGGTTAAGGCCTTAGAAAAAGAAGAGAAAGGCGTGTTAAAAAGGATTGAGGTGATTGATGAGAAGATATCGGTCACGCGGAAATATATTCAGCAATTAGTAAATTTAATCGCCTTAAAAGAGAAGGAAATCGAAGGGGTAAAAAAGGAAATCGTCGCTACCCAGAAAAAGATTACCCGGACAAAAGAAGACCTATCTAATCTTCTCTTCGTCTTTTATAAAATTAATCGGTTTCTCCCCTTGGAGTTTTATCTCGAGGGGAAAACTTTGCCCGCAGTCTATCGGAAGGTGCTCAACTTAAAATATCTCGGGAGGGAGAGCAAAAGGAACATTGAGACCTTTTCTCAGTTGAAGAAAGAATTGGAGGCAAAGGAGAAGCAACTCCGCACCGCTTATCAGGAATTGGCAAAGATGCGCGAAGAAAAGTCAACCGAAGAGAAATCTCTAAAAGAGACAAAGGAATTGGAAAAAAAGGTTCTCTTTCGGGTGCGAACCGAAAAGGAAAATCAGGCAAAGATGGAGAAGGATTTACGTGCGGCCAAAGAGCAATTAGAGAAATTGATTGCGGAATTGGAGAAACGACGTCAGGCAAGGCGCCTAGCCCCCGGCACCCATTACTTTGAAATTATGAAGGGGAATTTACCCTGGCCCTGCAAGGGAAAGGTCGTCTCCGAATTCGGCAGTCAGTTTCATCCGAAATATAAAACCAGAACCAAAAATACTGGGATTGATATCGCCTGTCCGGCGGGCACTCTGGTAAAGGCAATTGGCAAAGGAAGGGTCGTTTATGCCGACCGATTTATGGGTTATGGAAATATGGTGATTGTTGACCACCGGGAAGGTTATTACACCATCTATTCCGACCTTTCCGAAATCATCGCCACCGTCGGGCAAGAGGTAGAGAAGGGAGATGTTCTGGGGCGAACCGGAGAAAATCTCCATTTTGAAATCCGAAAAGAAGGGAAACCAGTCAACCCCTTAGAATGGTTGGGAAGATAAATGGGTTTTGAAAATATCTTAGGCAACGAAAAGGTATTCGAGCAATTAAATCGCTTCCGGACAAAATCCGCCTTCCCTCCTTTACTCTTCTGGGGAAGACCCGGAATTGGCAAACGAACAACCGCTCTTACCTTCGCCCAGATTTTGCTCTGTCCGAAAGGAGACGGTTGTGGTCTCTGCCGCTTCTGCCAGGAAGTTTCCCAACTCACTCATCCAGATTTAAGAATTATCTTCCCCCTCCCACCGAGACCGAATAATGAAAAGGAACGTGATTTAGAAACAATCTGGCGCCTGCGCCAAAAGTATGCTCTTGGGGCAACCCGACCCCTCATTCCGAAAAATTACCTTATCCATCTTGAAGATATTCACGACCTCACCTCCGAGATGCGGTTTAAGCCCCTCAGTGGCAAGAAAAGGGTTGTTTTAATTATTGATGCGGAAAGGATGAGACAGGAAGCATCTAATGCCTTACTCAAAACCCTGGAAGAACCACAGCCGGATACCGTTTTTATCCTTCTCACCTCTCGCTTCTCCTTTCTTCCCGCTACCATCCGCTCCCGTTGTCTACCAATCTATTTCCCACCCCTCACCGATGAGATGATTGCAGAATACCTTTATAAAATTGGCTATGACGAAATGGCGGTAAAGCGGGCACTATCCTTTGCTTATGGTAGTCTGCGCCGCGCCTTAGATTTTATGAATAACCCCTTCCCTATTCCCGAAGAGGTCCTTTCTCTTGCCTTCTCTCCTTCCATCCCTTCTCTTCTGACGCTGATTGATGAACTTCGCCTCACGGATTGGACCGAGACAGTGGAAAACCTCATCCTGCTCTTCCATTCCCAGCTCTTAAAGAGGTTCGGTCTAAAGGATTACGAAACATCTTATCCCGAAGGATTCACAACCGAGGAACTAATCGCCCGGATTGATTTCCTTCTTCATCTCCAATCCGATTTAGAATATAATCTAAATCGCCGCCTTTTCCTCTTTTCCTTCCTCACCGCCCTTCTTCGGAAGGGAAAGAGAAAGTAGTGCCTCACGCTTTACTCATCAACCCCTGGATTTATGACTTCAAGGCATTTGATTTCTGGTTAAAGCCGCTCGGGCTTTTATATCTTGCCTCCTATTTAAGAAAGTCTGGCTTTCTCATCTCCTTTCTTGATTGTCTCGACCGTTACCACCCGGTATTAAAAGAGATTAGAAAACCAAAGGTTGATAGTTTTGGTCGGGGCAAATTCCTTGCCACTTTCATTGAGAAGCCGAAAATCTACCAGCAGATTCCGAGGCGCTACAAAAGGTATGGAATACCCGAAGAATATTTTGAGAAGATTATTGGAGAAATGTCAAGCCCTGACTATATCTTTCTCACCTCCGGTATGACCTATTGGTATCCTGGGGTGCAAGCGGTAATCAGAATCCTCCGGCGCTACTTCCCTAAGACACCAATCATCCTGGGCGGGATTTATGCCACCCTTTGCCAGAACCATGCCCGAAGATATTCCGGTGCGGATTTAGTTGTTTCTGGTCCATTTGAGACCGAACTTCCCCGCTATCTTCCGGGATTAAAACCAACCCCTTTTTCTGAACTTCCCTTCCCGGCTTATGACCTCTATCAGAAACTTGATTACGTTTGCCTTTTAACCTCGCGTGGTTGTCCCTTCTCTTGTTCCTATTGTGCGGTGCCAAAACTTTTCCCCGGGTTTACATTTCGAGAAAAGGAGAAGATAATTGCCGAGATTGATTATTATCAGGGGTTAGGAATTAAAAATATCGCCTTTTCCGATGATGCCTTATTGTGCCATCCGGAGATTAAATCCATTTTGCGGATATTAAGTGAGAAGAGGTGGTCAGTAAATTTTCACACCCCAAATGGTCTCCATCCCCGATTGATTGATGAAGAGACCGCCCACCTTTTATTCCGTGCCAATTTCCGAACAATCTATTTAAGTTTAGAGACCACCTCTCCCCGCATTCAAAAAGAGACCGGTGGGAAGGTAAAAACCGAAGAATTCCTCCGGGCTGTCAACTTCTTACGTCGGGCGGGATTTGAGAAAGAGATCCACGCCTATCTGATTTTCGGCTTGCCCCAACAAACACCAGAAGATATTAAGGAAAGCATTGATTTCGTTCGCTCCTTAGGGATTAAATGTCATCTGGCAGAGTATTCGCCCATTCCCGGAACCGAAGAATATAAAAAACTGGGTTTTGGGGAAGAGATTGACCCTTTATATCATAACAACACCGCCTTCCTCTACCTGACAAAAAGGGAAGAGATTTTACGAATGAAGAGTTATCTCCCCTTAAAATCCCCATCCGAAAAGGATTAAAGGGTTTCCGATAATTCTCAAGTTATTGAAAAGTAGAGGAGAAATTAGAGGGAACTAACTGTCAGGTTTTCGGTAGTTTCTCCGTTATATATAGAGAGACGTAATATGGACACCCGGAAAGGCTTTAATTCAATTCCTCTCCCTTTCTTTCTTTTCTTCTCTTTCTTTGCCTTAAACTCAACCGCTTTTATTTCGGAGGTGGGTAAGGGTTAAAAGATAATAGAATATAGGACCCGGAAGAAGTTTCGGGTTAAAAAACCAGGATAAGGGGGATGGTTTCTTTTCAAAATGGCATAGGGGATATCTCTCCGAAGGGTCTGGGGATGGACATAAGGACCACCCAAAAAAGAGAAGGAAATATACCAGAAAAATTAAAACCGATAAAAGGGAGAAAAATAAAGGATAGGACTGGGACTGCTTCCCGAATAATCCTTAAAGGGTATTATTCCGAAAGAGATTTCATCTCCATCCCTGAGGCATTACCCAAGACCAGAACTTTCCTTACTCTTTTAATTTATATTTACAACCTTAAAGACCTTATCCCCGATGCGGAAGAAAAGGATACGGGCTTTTGTCTGAATTTTTGTCTTCTTTTCACCCTCAATCTTTATTCTTCCAATCATCCGACCATTTACCTCAAAGACTTCAATCGTGTTACCCTGAAGCAATTCTGGGGAAAATTCTATTTCGCCTTTTCGGAGAAAAGAAGGAAACGGTCTCATCTTTAAGGCGGAGACTTCTTTACCCGATATTCCTAAGTGACTCAAGTCGGCTGAGGAGAAATAAAGGTTCAGGTTTCCATCCCGCCCATCAGCCCAGGCCGCATAAATCTTATGGCTATCAGCCACGATTGTGTGATAATCACCAAGAAAACTTACGGGCGAGGTAAATGTGGTATCAGTAATCCTTATACTCGGCGCAAAGGTATTCCCGCCATCCGTAGAATAGGTATAACGGATTGACCATCTACTGGAAGATGAGGTTGGCCAGGAAGGGGTATGATAGTAGAAAATGTGGAAGTTATCATAGGGGTCGGTTGTGACCCATCCTTTACACTGCCCGCCCGCGGTTGAATCGTTAAGGGTGAAGGTTGCGCTCCAGTTCTCCCCGCGGTCTGTTGACCTTTTTGCCAGAATATCCCAGTTCCCCGAACGACTGTCAACCCAGATGAGTAAGATTGTCCCATTCTCTAAGGCAGCAATAGAAGGCAGGGGCGCTCTATCACCATAACCTGAGGAATAGGAAACATCGGAAAGATAACGTGGTGATGTCCAGGTATTCCCGCCATCGGTTGACTTTTGAAAGTAGAGACTGGAACCGGAGACATTGGCTAAATAAAGCCTCCCGGACTTATCAACAGAAAGGGCGGTTATTCCTGTTCTTGATGGGTCGGCACGACTCCTTATCCAGGTCCGTCCGCCATCGGTTGATTTTACGAACCGAATCCCTGAGGCACTCCCGCCAAATTCCTGCCAGCAACCATAGATATTCCCCCGATAATAGACAAACCAAGGCTTATCAACACTCCCGCCAGTTGAACGGTCCGAAACCTCGCTTGTTTCCGACCAGGTATTTCCGCCATCCGTAGATAAATAATGCCGGATAACTGTGGTTGAATACTGAATAAACATATGGAGATAACCTAAGGTATCGGTTAAGAGAACCGGATCGGTATGCCAAACAATGCCCACGGAGTTATCCCGAAAAGGAAAGGTTGGAGACCAGGAAAGCCCCTGATTCGTCGATTTGCCAAAGGGAATGATTGGAATCCGATTCCGCTCATTCACATTGCATATCAGATAGATATTATCCCCAAACAGAGCAAGACAGGATTCGCCTTCATTTATCGTATCGGCGGAATTTACCGCCCGGATATTTGGGATAAATGGCGGGTCAGCATAAATTATGGACAAGAAGGAGATTAAAAAGAGAGAAAGAACTTTGACCTTGCTCATCTTTCCTCCAGAATTAATCTGGTAATACGGAGCGAAAATCTCCCCTTAGACCCATTCTCAATAAACAGGAAGAGGTCAGGCTTTTTCTCGGGCACCAAAGAGTAAGGGTAGGCGTCGCTGTAAATCCTTTCCCCTTCCCTCAGATTGAAAGTGATGACTTCCCCATTTTTCCTGACCTTCTTTTCCCAAATCTGGTGGTAATAATAGCCATCTTTCCCGAGGGCTAATATTCGGAAACGAACCGGTTTATTCTCACCTTTAACCTCAATCTTTAATAAACCACCCGATTCTTCGGGTAAGTTCTCAATATAAAAGGAGAATTTTAACCGGTATGGTTGAAAGGCAAAACCCCTAAGTTGGATATAGCCGTCTTTGGTAGTTTCTATCCCTTTTTTCTCGATCGGTATGAGATAGGACGACAAAGATTTTTGCTCCCCAGTAAGCGCAAGGGCATTCGCCAGGAAAAAGACGAATGCCATAAAGAAAGTGATTCGTTTAAACATATTACCCTCCATTTCACGCAAATGCCACCCGGCATCGGACAAAAGAATCGCCAAACTTCTTCTCACTTTATAAAGTTATAAGAAATTTTACCAAAAGTCAAATGAGACTACAGATTTTACAAAACTCTTATTCCTCGGGCTACTTCACCACGATTAACTTCCGCTCAACTCTGTAGCCCTTTGCGGAAAACCGCAAGAGATAGATTCCGGTAGGCAGTTCCTTAATCGTAAATAGACCTTTGTCGCTTGTTGCGGAATAGACCAGTTCGCCGAGAGAGTTGTAAATCATAAGGGTTGCGCTCGTCTTCTCCGGTAAGGTATAAGAGATATTAACTGGCATTCGGGTCGGGGAGTTAATCCGGAGAGTAAATCTCTTCTGGCTCAAATCCAAACTCACGCTCTTCTCCAAAATGGTCGGAAGAAGGGAAAAATCATAGACGAAATTGACTACTACCGAGATTTAGGGGTTAAAAATATCACATTCTCCGACGATGCCCTATTATGCCATCAAGAGAGAAGTCTTGTAATAGAGCAAGAGAGATAGGGGAAATCCTTTACAACCTTTCCCGAAAAGGCGCAAAGAGCTAAAAATAAAAAAAGTGGGCACTCATCGCCTCGATTTAGTTATTGATGATAAAGTCGTTATCAAAAGTTGTAGTCTTTCGAGGGAATAGGGAACTACGACATTTTTCTTAACCAAACCCGTTAGAAATCACTCACCCCTATCCTTCCTCTCCGTCTTATTAGCTATTGGGTGCGTTTATATTTAATGACAGCAACCTCTGCCCGTTTTAATCCTTGCCTTGCCACTTAATACATCCCGGAGCAATTGAATGGGTATGTGAAATAAATCCTTTTGGGCAAGATCAGCATAATCTCTTTCTATTATTTGCAAAACCTTTTGGGCGTCTTTCGTCCTTTTAATTGCACAATATTCACGTCCCAGAGCTACAAGACTTACCAGTTTCACTTCTCGGACAGGATGGGTCTTTGAGAGTCTTTGCAAATAAGCAATTGCCTCTTTTGGCGGTGTCCCGGCATCTTCAAAGTGAATGCCTAATGCCAGGGGAATCTGAATAGCATCAAAGAATTTTGGTGTTCCTATTCTGGTCGCCACATCGTAATATTTCTCGATAAACCTTTTCTCCATGGCGAGTGCCTCCTTATGATTTCCAATCACGCGGTAGAAATAACCGAGCCAAGTATAGATAAGCCCAAGAATCTGATGATATTTAGCCGGGGATTTTAGGGCAAGTTTTTCTGCCTCTTTCAAGAATCCTATACGTCTTTGCAATTCAACGGAATCTTCTTCCCACTTTTTTGTCGTGTCAACATCCCCGATTTGAGTCAGTAGGTAGTAGAGATAGATTAGGAAATCAGCGGAAAAATCTTTTTTGAATTGGAGGACTTCTAATCCTTTCTCTCTAAAAGACCTCCATTCCTTACCTTGATATAAAGATTTTAACCCCTTTTCTTCCATCACTCTTCTCACTTCCTCGGGCATCGTTTCCCAGACATCAACCGCTTTATACTGACCAAAAACCAGGGATGATGAAGAAAGAGAAAGGAAAATGACTACTTCTTTAACCATCCTGATACATTTCATACTTCACCCCCTTTATGGTTAAGAGTGCTGACCTCATATTTCCCTTTTTGTTATTCATCTATAGAAACAATAGCCAGTTCGGCAGGCGCAATTATCTCCGCCGCATACACCGAAGCAAGGATGGGGAGGACAAATCCCTCCCCCACTACCACTGCACATTCCGTTATAACACGGTCTTAAACATCTAATTTCGTAAACTGTTACCACATCGCACTCCCGGCAGCAAAGAAACCAGAGGTGACAATCCAAACAATTATACCCATTGCCATCTTGGAATGGAGTAAATTGATTTTCCTCTAATTGCCCTTTCCAAATTTATCGCATCTATCTCTTCTTGCCAAAGATCCGGATAGGTCTCTTTTATCCTCTTCAAAATTTCTTCCGCCTTTAGGGTATCGCCGATGTAGATATACATAAGGCCAATGTTTACAAGACTTAAAAATTTTATCTCCTTAACCGGATGCTTTTCGGCAAGTCCTTGAAGATAAATGACGGCTTCCTTTGGAGGAATACCGGCGGGAATGAAAAGGGTATTTAAAGACCGAGGATAACTGAGAGCAAAAGGCGACTCTGGTTTTCCAGTATATCCCTCTATAACTTTTTTGCTAAGGCGAGGTTTTCTTTGTGATCGCCTTTTAGTTTATAAACAACTCGCATAAAGTCAGAAACGAGTTCAAGAATTTGATGATGCTTAACCGGTGACGCCAAAGCGTATTTTTCCGCCTCTTTGAGGTATCCAAGACGTCTCTGTAATTCTTCTTTATTTTCCATCCACCATATGGTGTCAATATCTCCTAAATTTGCTAAGAAGTAATAAAGATATAATAAGAAATCGTCAGAAAGCGGCTCCCCAGATTCTAAAATTTCTAATCCTTTCTTTCTAAAAGCTCCCCACTCTCTCTCTTTGTATAAACTTTTTAATCCCCTCGTTTCCATCTCTTTATTGACTTCCTCCGGGATAATATCCCAGGCATCAATATATTTATAATAATAGGAAGAAGGAAAAACAGAAGCACTAAACCAAAAGAGAAAAAGTAATCCCGCTAATATGAAAGGTTCAACATCGCTTTTGGGGGAAGTTTTATGAAGGGCTTCCCCCTTCTTTCTTCTTAGCCTTTCAAAGTCCATAACTTATCTATTTTATTATACTATAAAACTCAAAAAATCAACACTGCAATTCACTGAAAGATTTTTCTATGGGGAGGGAGGGGTTAGCGAAGAGATTGGGGAAGAGGTGGAAGAAGGGGTTGAGGGAGGGATTAAGGAAGAGGCTTAGGTAGAGATAAGAAAGGAGAAGGAGATTGGGAGAGAGAAGGAAACAGAGAATATAGGAAAGAGGAATAGGTAAGGGAGGGGAAAGAGAATAGGGGTTAAGAGGAGGCTTTAAGTTAGGCTTAATAAGGGATTTGGTATAGGGTAGAGGGAGCAAAGGGGGATAAATCAAGGAAAAAGCAGATAAGTTATTGAAAATAAAGGACTTAATAAAATAGGGAAATTGGGTGTAACAAATTAGGGGGTTTCTTCGTTTTTATTATAGAGGGTAGTTATTATGGTTAAGAGAGATTTTACTGCTTCGTTTACCGTTCTCCGTTTTCCGTTATCTTCTCTTTTTTCTTTTAGCATGGTTAGCGGTTTACAGTCAAAGGCCTTTGCCCCGGAGGTGTTTCGGAGATAGAAGAGAATAATAAAAAAGACCTGAAAGAGGTTTCGGGTTGGTGAAAAATCAAACAAGGGAGAAGGTCGCTTTGCAAAATGCCCTAGGGGATTATCCCAAAAAAACAAAAAATCATATTAGGCAAGAAGATAAAAACTTTATTACTTATTAAGCCCAATTTCTTACCAATTGCCTTCTCACTTTTAAGACCAACCTTTCCTCTCCTTGAAAAGAATAAGGAAAGTCTTAAAAGAAAAATTAAAAAAGAGATGAGAAATATCTTTGGAAGGCACTTCTAATTTCCGGCAAAAAAACGCCCCCGGAATTTTTCCGGGGGCGTCTCCTCTTA